>Ga0209367_1011103_pt1 | contig 11984 bp, 10 predicted proteins | sample WorMetLIZISLAND2_FD_187412 | JGI IMG/M metagenome (GOLD analysis project Ga0209367, IMG submission 187412) | Marine gutless worms symbiont microbial communities from Max Planck institute for Marine Microbiology, Germany - Olavius geniculatus... ... | reverse complement strand
CCCATATATGACGCCCCTGCTAAAATGTAGGAGAAAGTTAATTAACCACCTAATAAAGCTGAAATAAATAAAGTTAAGGTGCGCAATAAGATTTTAGGTTTATGCTGTTAGTTCATGAGCAGGTAATTATGGTCCAATTCTGCTACTGTGCAGCTGAGAGTAAACTGAAAATTTTTTAACTTCTCAGTATTTTGAAAAGATATGAATAAGAATTGTGGCATCTTTTTTAGTTCAACCTGTATAATGAAAGAATGTCGCCCTGCGCAATTAGTCATAGTAGATTGCGTCTCTCTCCACCTGCACAGATTTCATTTCAGCAGCCAGCACTGGTAACGAGGAGTTTACTAGAACTCTGAATTAAAAGTCTTTCTAATATTTTTTTACTTCAGAATTAGTGAATTTATTCACCATTTCTTATGCAGTACTGGTGGCAGTGTGAAATTAATAGCAGCACGGCCGAACTGATTTTAGTAACCTAACAAGATAATGTTCATATGAACACGGAGTCTGTCCGATGCATTTCAATAGTTCACAGTATACGACCATATAAATATAATCAGTTTAATTTCAAATTGTACAGCAGCAATGATCATTTTGTCCTTCTCTATTATTTTAACTAAACAATAGACATTGTCAGTCACGAGACCATTTGATTCGTTACCAGGGCTTTACTATAAATGGTCCATTGTCACCATGCGTCCATCTGGCACTGTTATGGAGATATGGCACCTCAAAGACAATGGGGTCACGAGTTTGACCTTTCGGGGTCACGTGACGTCATCGGTCACGTGACCATTCGACTCCCAGGGGCCGAGTTCCTATGGGTGGTCCATAGTGACCATGCGTCCATCTGGCACCGTTACGGAGATATGGTGCTTCATAGGGTGTTTACACAATCCAGCAAACTTCCAGCAAAGTTCCAGCAAACGTCCAGCAAACATCCAACTGGCCTGATGGAACCCTGTCCCCTATCAACCTATCAGCTGCTTACCCCGCCGCCTATCAGCTGTGGGTTAAGCCATAGGCAGGCCTAGGCTTAGTCCACAGCTGATAGGCCTACGTGTTATATAGGCTTTCCAATATGCCTATCACCAATATCATTAATATTTAAATCTGTGGTTACAACCCACTCGTTCTGTTAATTACCATAGAACTTCCAGCTAGCTGGATGAATGCTGGATTGTGTAAACACCCCCTCAAAGATAATGGGGTCACGACTTTTACCTTTTGGGGTCACGTGACGTCATCGTCACATGACCATTCGACTCCTGGGGTCCGAGTTCCTATAGGTGGTCCATAGTGACCATGCATCTATCTTGCACCGTTATGGAGATATGGCGCCTCAAATATTGGATGCACGGACCTGGACATAGAAAGAAAGATGCAAGAATGGAAAGAGAAAGAGGAAGGGTGAGGGGAAGGGAAGGGAAAAGGAAAGTAGAAAAAGGAAGGGAAAGGGGAAGGAGAAAAGGGATGGAAAGTAAAGGGAAGGGGAAGGGAAATGGAAAGGGGAAGGAAAAGAGAAAGGGGAAGGGAAAGAAAAAAGAGGAAAGGGCAAGGGAAAGAGGAATGGGAAGGAAAAAGGGAAAGGAGAAGGGGAAGGGAAAAGGAAAGTGGAAGGAAGATATCTTAAGAAATGTAGGACACACGGACTCAAATGTGATTTTATGCTCTGTCCAATGCTATGCATTGCGTTGGACAGACACTTAGCTGCACTTCAGATCGCCTAACTGCTTTTAGTAAATTCTTATTCTTTCAGCTCAGTTCGGCGAACTGACAATGGTAATTTTGGTCACCAATCTCTCAGTTCGCACTAAGCAAAATTATTTTGCTCAAAAATTGCACACATCATCATCATCATCATCATCATCATCATCATCTCTCTTTAATAAACCAGATTGACAAAATGCAGTCATACATAACATACAAAAAGGCATTAAAAAAATCTGATAAATGTTATTGAATAAAACTTCGTCAAGTGATTACTACCATAGTGTGACTATTAGATGAAAATTGCTGACTAATAAATGTCTGAACAACGTTCTGTTTATGTAATTTCTACTATCAGTCTTGACAGATAATGTGAAAGAATGACTCCGTGGTCGGAGATTGTAAGTGCGATCAGTTTTCTCAGGTAAAAGTTTGTACAGAACGTGATGTGGATTGAACTGTATCTTTGCAAATAAGTTGTCGTCCATGTCTTCAACCAGTTGAGAAAAAGAAGGATCGTCAACCGAGTATAAGCTGGAGCGTACCGCACGTCGTAATGATGCTTCTAGACGCTGTTTGTCAGCAGCACTAGTGAATTCCCACCAGGCTGGAGAAGCATGCAGTAACTTCGAAAGAATGACGACCTTGTAAACATGCCTCAACGAATAGTCATACATGCCGTGATTGCGCAGTAATTTAAGAGCATATAAAGACTGCACGCATTTGCTGATGACGTCACGAACATGATCTCCAAGCAGGGTGTCAACCTTGCAGTGCGTGAAAGTGTGCAATTTGAATTTCAACGTTGATTTTTTGGAAATGTTTTTGGGGGCATGTTCCCTTATCCACTGGTTAAAGTATAAATACAGAGGTGGGGGAATGTAGTTTGGTTTTGGGCCCTTGCTGTTGGTTTTGGGCTTATTGCTGCGTTTGTTTGTGAACCAAGTACTGTGATGGGTGACTGCCTGCGGCAGGTAAACCGTCTCATTATGTAACCAGCCGCCTAGGTCAACTTAGCCTTCCATCCCTTCGGGGTAGGTAAATCGAGTAACAGCTTATCTGGCTGGGATTAGGGCAGGGCAAGTTCACCTGTGTCGGGTGGCAGGTAACACTGTGTGATCCCATATGGCAGGTGACGCTCCGTAGCTCTGAGATGGGCTTCCCATTAAGAGCTATATCACCGCTTTTAACCTTTAAGGTGGGAAACACTTTGGACTAAAAACTAGAGGTGGGGAACGCAGTTTCCACGTTCCCCTATGTCTATACCGGGAGAGAGGCTACAGCACCCCTCTTCAGACCTCACTTCCCTCGGCACTTTGCGCCTCGTTCGGGACGTTTGTTTTCTCCATTGTCAGGCTGTGACACCCCACCCGGTACCCACAACTATTTTAACATCATGATGCTTCTGAGTAGCGTGTTTACAGCAGTTGGATTCATGAAGTCGACCGGCTAATGTAAAGTTGAATTTCGCTGAAATTTAGTGGTCTGTATACTGCCGGGAGGACACAGTGTGATGTACACCTACTGTTTGTGCGTGTTATAATACGTTTCAGATAGTCTGATTCATTATTCGATCTTCTGAGTCTGGATTTGGTGTCACCACGCCACCAGGATGGGTGTAATGACGGTAATCAAGGACTATGGCTCCAACATTTTGGACGCAATCCGTGAGAACGACCTCAAGAAGCTTCGCAGCATCCTAGAGCGACATCTCAACCACGACGCCAAGATCGCTGAACTTCTGACAACAGACATTCTCCATCGACCGACCAAGAAGTTTGCTTGCCCACTGATACTGGCAGCCAGACAACCCGATCTGGCAATAATTCAGTACATGCTCGATCATGGAGTTAATCCCAACTTCGTGCATCATACGGTGTGTTAGAGTGTTATACTAGCATCTAACGTATAAATTATTAATTCCACCTTTCTGCAGAATTTTTCAGTATATTTTGACGCACTGAAGCCATGTTGTAGACCATCTTTGGCATCGTTGTCGTCCGTCCGTCTGTGGGTAATAGATGTATTGTGGCTAAACAGTGCCTTATAGGGCCTAGGTTGCTATTGATCATTAATAGGAAGTCCCATATTGCCTTTCAGATGACACAAAAATCATTGACCTTGGATGACTTTAAAGCTGTTGTATTAACGCGTTGACTTAACGCATTAACGCGCGGTAAAGAATTAACGCGCATAAAACAAGTGAAAGCACATACGTGACTTTGCTGTGAATACTGTAAAGCAGGAGTTCCAATCTTCCATTAAACTGTGGTTATTTGACGATGAAATAATATTCATGTAACTAAAAATTGTTTTGTTGCCGTTCGATCACTACTGTCACTGTCCTGTGACACAGCCATTATAAGTTCGGGTTGCACATTTTGGTTAGATTCCAGGCTTGGTTTGAAATGCCCTGATCCTAGCCATGTCCAGACTGGTAAACAGAACAATTTATCTGTCTGTTTGCCAGGTGTACGCGAGCAAGCGTCGGGAATTGGTGACTGCCCTGCATGTTGCCATCGATCTGTCGCTGTATGGAAATATCGAGGTCTTGCTGAACCATAATGCTGATGCTAACATCTTTGATCACAACAATGAAACCGCGCTGCACGTCGCTGTACGCAAAGCTGACTGCGTCATGACCCACATGCTGCTCGCGAAAGGTAAGCCTTTGTGCTCTCTTTGTACTTTTTGAAACGATTCATAATACTCAGATAAGGTAGAGATGCAGGGTGCATACAGGTCCTGGAAATTCGTAGAAAGTAACGGAATTTAAAATTTAAAGCGCATGTGGTCGTCTAAAGACAGGTACTCCACCAAAAGTTATTTTTTACCGCTGTAGGCTAGCGTGAAAATGGTAGCAATGAAATAGATGTTGACTGCGTTATGACACACATCCTGCTGGCTTGCTGTAACAAGAACTGCTGATGAGTTTTTAAGGGATATCAACATTGTTGACCATGAATGATTGTGAACTTTATAGTAGGGGTTTTAGTGATTTTTGGCGATGAACTACGACAAAATGGACCAAGATAGACCAAGATAACTTGCGAGCAGTAGATGTTGTAGACTGTTGCGCATCTCATGAGCATTAGCTCAGATTTCTTGTGCTACTTAATTTTCGAGAAGTTCGAAGCTGCCTTGACTATTGGCGTACATACTTTAAAATTTCTGAATCAGTAGACTTTACATAAGCTTACTGTGTGTGCTACATTTAGGCGCGAACCCGTCGGCAGTGGATCGTCATGGCAACGCGGCTCTGCATATAGCGACGCTTTTTGGTCACTTGCAGCTGGTCAAGATGTTGTTGAAATACGACGCCGACTTGTACCAACGCGGCAGCAAGGGTGCAATACCTTCTCACATTGCAGCGCGCGAGGGACACATTCACCTTATACAGGTGTAGTAGTAGTTGTTGTAGTAGTAAAGTTAAAAGTAAGGGTTGTACACAGGATACCCATCACAGAGCTACGTAGTGTCACCTGCCATATGGGATCACACAGGGTTACCTGCCACCCGACACAGGTGAACGCGCCCCACTTTAACCCCAGCCAGACAGATGGGGGCTTGGCCAAAAATTTCCCCTTTTTTGTGGGGTTTAAGGCTCTGGCCCCCATCTAATACGATGTGTCATTCATTGGAGCGCACAAGAGTACTTGCCAAATGGCGTCGGAATGCGTCAGATGGTTTAAGCAGAGTGCACGAGTGTGATAGGCAGACGCAGCACTTTAGAGGTTAATTTTTTAACGTTATGCGCTACCTATAATTCACGTTTTACTTACTTGCTTACTTACTTAAAAATGACAGACAGACAGACCATGCTACGTTGAAATGCGTAGGTATAGGCAGAAATGCAGCGACTCAGATTCGGCAAGTTTCTCGCCGACATTATTGTGCACTATATAAATTTATTTACTTACTCACTTACTTACTTACTTGTACTGCAAGAGCAATTTAGACTAAAGTAAAAGCTATTTTAAGCGTATAGTGGCACAATCGTTCGATAGAAGGAATCAATTGGGTCTGTGTACTGCACGCAGGTTTTCTGTGCACGTGATGCCGGCAACATCAATGTGAAAATTCCATGTTTCACTGGCAACCGAGAGGTGAACTTTCCAATATGCTCGTCTTTCTTTTCTGTACTCTGGTGCTTCATAAATGGCTAAATAGTGTAGCTCGTCATTTAAAAAACCCATCTCAGAGCTACAGAGCATCACCTGCCGTATGGAATCACACAGCGTTATCTGCCACCTGACACAGGTGAACACGCCCTGCCATAACCTCAGTCAGACAGGCTGCCTACCCCAAAGGGATGGAAGGCTGAGTTATTATTGGTGTTGGTTGTATAATGAGATGGTTTATCTGTCCACATACAGTCACCCATCCAAGTAGTAACCTTATGATGGTGACCCGACCAGAGGTAGAACCAACGACTAAACTGTATCAGCGCAATGCTTGCTATTTACAGGCTACAGACATTTCCAGATTGCCGACCCTCCCCTTTACTCCAAACAGGGTTGGTTACTAAACTGACCCCTCAATCACGTTTGCTGGCCTTTAACGGACACCGGCGTACGGTCGGCTTTCTCTAGCGACAGCTGGGCTTGTTGTGCTGCGGTAGGTGGCGCCACTACATCTGGCGGCAGAGAATGGACACGTGGAAACAGTGATAGCATTGCTGGATCAATTCAAAGCGGATGTCAGTCTACGTGACTCGGACTCTAACAGCGCTCTTCACTGTGTCGTTCTGCAGCCCTATCACCCATACCGCATGAGAGACCGAGACTTCTTCTATGCCACTGCTAAGGTCTCTGCTCTTTATTTTTCATAATCTCCGCCAAGGTGAACAAAGTGAACATTGGAGCAGATTAAGAGATTGGTCGTTTTTTCCGTCGTTCCATATGTGTACACGATGACTCATCATCATCTCCACGTGTCATACACAACCGACAGGAACGGTGGCGCCCTCCTGCGAAAAATTCTACATTTTACAGTGGTAATGTTTAAATCACTTCACTTGGCGGAGATATGCACTCTCACGAGTGCCTTTTAGTTTTTTTCTTCGTTTTCTTCTTGTTACTTTTTAAATTGTGAAATGTTGACAACAGAATGTATTAAGTGCATTACAGATTTTTTTGAGTATGTGCTATGTAAATTTACTTACTTACTTACTTATTTATTTACTTACTTACTTGTTTGATTTGTCCATTTATCTTGACTCCAGGATACCATGGACTATATTTAAGCAGGGATGGTTACAGATTCAAATCCACCCCATTGCCTGCAAAATGTTGGAAGAATTTATTTAACTAGAAAAAAAATCAGCAAAATGCAGCCGTTTGCTTTCCACATAAACGACTAAAAATGTTGCGACAAAATGCATTTTAGAGCTGAAAATGCGTCAAACTGCATTTGTGGACTCTGCTGGGGAGCTCACCATATTCTGTCAACCCCATGCTGTGTTTGTTGGGAGGAAAATCGTCCGGAAGACGAGAAGAAAGAGGAAGGCAAAAGAATTGAGAGGAAGGAACATCAACCTTTTTCTTAAGCATAAATGTTGAATATGGTTTACTTACTTGTTTGCTTACTTATTTGTTTAATTTCTTTGTTACTTTTTTACTGTGCAGGTGCTTGTACGGTATCGGGTGCCGATCAATGAGAAGAACGGTCGCGGCAACACAGCCCTTCACCTGGCCGCGGCCCACCATCATCCAAAGATCGTGGAGCTGCTCCTAAGTGTCGGAGCAAACCCATTCACTGAGAACGACGACCGCTCCAAGCCGGTGGAGCTCGTGCCGGAGGGTGATTCAGTGACCCATCAGCTGCTTAAATCTGCCATGTCAAACCCCCGACCTGCCCCGCTGGATGCTTCCATGCTCAGTCTCAGACAAGATCTACATAACCTCTCCATGATGCCTGGAGTCAACGTCACTCAGATGAATGTATGCTATGTTCTCTCTCGTAAATGTTTTTACATTTAGCCGACCGACCATATTAATGGTCGTGCATTTCCCATATTATTGTCATATGTACTGTCATTAAACGGTACGTTGCAGAAGACTGTCGGAACTAAATTTTTTAAAGACAAAATTGTAAACACATTTTGTAGTTTGAACCATATTGAAATAAAAGTATAATAAAAAGAAATAAACATAGAATAATTGAAAAATAAAAATAAAACAGCATAAAGGAATGAAGTAGGAGGCTGCTTTGCAGTGGAAAAATAGGGGGTAGGAAAGCAAAAGGCAGATGGGGCAAAAAAGTGCCAAAAGAAAGGGAAGAGAGGCAAATGAGAGGGAAAGGGAAAAGGGGGAGGCTGGTTCATGTACAACATTTATAATAAATAAATAACCTTTTGTTATATAAAAATTTTATAAACGTTTATGTTTACTGATATAACTTGGCTGTAAACTGAGTGTATTGATGAAATTCATTGCACAGATCCTGGGTCGCGATCAACCAAAGGCGACTGGAACTCTTGGACATGAGACTTCTGGAGCCATAATTCCGAACGGTATTCCCCCGGGGTTTCCCATGGCACAGCAAGCTAACCGGTCGTTCAGATCAGTGTCAAGTACGTCTTCAGTGTTTATGGATGACACCAAGGCTCGCCTGGGTGCACTACAGATGTCAACGCAGTCGAAACGCGGTGAGAACGACTGTAGTAGGTTTTCTTCACCTAGCTGCAAAATGCATATTTGCCCCCTCCCCCAACAAAAACAAATTAAAAAATCAGCCCAGATGCTTTAGGTAGATTTGGGAAAAGGCCCATGAAAACAAAGTTGGAGAAGGTGGAAAGATAATCGAAGGCAGGTACTCAGGTACTAGGGCACTCACTGATAGGTTCATGGCAAGTGAGCATTCTGGACCCTTGTGGAGGCCTATTTTATTTGTGCTGCCTTGTATGCAGTTATAGGCCCTATTGCATGTTTACACAGATTGTTTACAGTACAGTTGGTTGCTTTGTTAAAGAAACGTTTGATTTGTAGGTGGTGCAGAGACGAACAATGCTATTCCGCTGTACACTCCGGTTGAGAAACCCCACAACACATCAAGTCGACATGGAACCCAGGGGTCACACCGCGGGAACCAGGCGTCACACCAAACGTCCCTTGATCGATCCATCCTTCCACCATCTCCATCTCGAGGTCAGCTGACTTTTTCCCTGCTTATTCAGCATGAGCCACACATTTTTACGTTTTTGCAGAACTTAGGCTTATTGAAATCTGGCATTGGCCGGATGACTGATTTTCACTTTGACTTTAAATCCAAGTTTTGGAATTTTTCCGACAAAATTGCTAAGTATAGTGATAGAAGCTTCTGATTTCAAGTTTAATCTGCCTGTGTAAAACAGGTGACACGAAGCGGAAATCGGGGCATGGAAAGACGTCTTCAGTGAGTCCCAATAACTGGGATGCGGACAGATCTCACAGACATGGTAAAGTGCCGGCGGACAGTCAGCGCAGTCGGGATGGAGGAGGCAGAGGGACAGATTTATCACAAATGGTGGAGAGAAAAAACCGCACAAACAGACAACATGATTCTAACACAGCATCGGCGTCTGCAATGCCACCAGTCGCCGACCGGTATGACTGCGAGTTCTGATTATATCGTGTACAGAGCGACTGAACTGAACTGACACGGTTTGGTTTTTGACGAACTGACCAGTGGTCAAGCGGTAAAGCATAACAGTAGGCACCGTCTAATGGTGTCATTGGCCTATGTGACTACGTGCACATATGCATCAACCAATGACCAATGAGCTCGCTTTGCTTGCCCATTGGTCAGTTTATTAAAGTTCAGTTTAGTTCAGTTACGTCACTCTGAACGTGTCTTAAGTTACCATATTACTAGTATATTAAGGTCTTGTTTTTTGCTTAACAGCGAATAAACAATAAAGTGAATGAAATATGGTGGAGGTTGTGAAATTGAATAGACCTATTTCATTGCTTGGAAGTTGGAAACATAGTGTATTTGCATTTAAAATATCATTGATATATACCTCATTTCTACTTTGCGCAATGATATGTCTGTTGCTTTATTTGTCAGTGAAATGTGTGCTGCAGTGATGGACATTATTTTGATTAAATTTTTGATTATTTTGATAATCGATTATTTTAGTAATCAGTAGTTAATCGGTTACATTCGATCAATCATTGCAGCTTGGCTGACCGGTCATCAAAGAGACATCAGAAGCATTATCCACCTTATGAGAATGTGTCTTTTGACAACTCGCCAAATCGCAGCACCAGCAGCCGCAAGACCAGGTTACATTACGGCTACACTTATATGTCCTTGTACACCGTGTCTCAGAAAATATGTGCCACTTTTATTTTCTAAATAACTCCGTGAAACATTGGCTGATTTTGACAATTTTTGGCATGCAACATCATGAAGAAACTTGGTCATAGGTCAAAGGTCAAGAGTCAAGGTCACATGAGTTTTTTCATGTGTGCATGATACTGCTTGAACCAATTGCCCGGATTCACGAACACAAAATGTCATTCGCGGCTATCTGCGGGCAGTAGTTAGCCTTGAGCAATGCTTGACGATCTCGTTCAACAGTTATTCTAAAATTTGTTTTACCCTTAAAGCTGAAGTGACTTGTTTTTTTGAGACACAGAGAAAGCCTACATAATCACACGTTATGAACTTTTAAAACTTTTATAGCATATAGGCCTACTCTTGCGTTTTGACAAGAAATTTATAATTATTATGATAATCTTTTAGAGCAGCATTTTAAAACATTTATTTAATCTGGTGTGCAGACATTAAAATGATATTTCATACTGTATTTCAGGATTTATTTTAGATCTTGTTTTAGATTTTATATTATTTTTTTCAGATTTTGTAGTATTTAGGTTTAGGCCTAGTTTTTGTTAAGCCAGTCCCGAGAAGAGCCACATTGGTGCCAAGGAAACATTCTCATGAGGCCATCATATATGGGGTGGTGTCTGGGTGGCCTGGGAAAACTTTTCCTCTTTTTCCCTTTCTTGATGGGTTTGCACTAGCCATTCTAACAAAGGTGCTATCGAAAATTGTTGTGATTGGTTGATTGACAGGTCAAAGAAAGACAAGCGGCCCAAGGACCGAGGCTCGCGAGGAGCGTCAGAGCCCAGCATTGACGAAGATGACGTCACTGAAGACCAGCCCAGTGGTTACTATGACGACGACGCCGGGGTCAAAGTTCACACAGTGCCGGGCAAACCTAGCACCATTGAGGTAGAATATACCGGAGGTCCGATCATGATTTCTGTTGATACTCAGGGCGACAGTTTGGAGTCTTTTCCCACCACGCAGAGGACCAGTGAAGATAGCAGCAGCAGCAGCTCGAGTGATGAGAAACGAATGTCAAAGCATAACAGGTCTGCTGACATCATTGTCTGTACATTTTCTGTTGTTTAGATGTAGTCTACTCTATAACATCTGGATTCTGGCTAGCAGGTTAGGGCTTTTGATGGTCTTAGGCTGAATACAGTTAAGTGCTTTCTTATTTTTCTTATTTTTGTTTTTTTCTTACTCAGTTTCTTTTACCTTCCTTTTCCCTGTCTTTATCTCATTAACTGTAGGCTACGTAATTATATTACTTAGATGTAGTTTGCAGTTCTGGCCAGTGCCATATTGAGACTTTTGATGGTCCTAGGCTGGTTAAAGGTATGGGGCTTTTCTATCCTTCTATGGTACCCTTCCCTTTTTTGTTACCGTACTTAATATAATTTTTAAAAAATTTCAGTTTATCTAACACTGCCGGGTAACGACCTTAGGCAAGTTGTTCACACACATGTGCCTCTGTCACCAAGCAGTATAATTTGGTACCGGCTTCACCGCTTGGATGTAAACAGGCACACCGCGTGATACACTGGCCCTGTATCCGTGGTCTCGCAGTGTAAAAACTGGAGTGTAGGAAACGGAGATCAGCGGCCCTATGGGCTATAAGGCTCGGAAGGACTTTACGTTTTTTACGCGCGAAAGCAGCTATGCTTTCAGCGCGTCTTAGCTATCGCAATTCTGTCCGTCTGTCCGTCCGTCTGTCTGTCCGTCCGTCTGTCACACGGGTGGATCAGGCAAAAACGGTCCAAGCTAGGATCTCCAAATTTTCACCATCGGCTGCCTGGAAGACTCTAGTTTCAGGAACCGTAAAGCTTTTTGTAAACTCGAAGGGGGTCACCCCGAACGAGGTCGCTAAATGAGAGGGGGGTGGTCAAAATTTGCGATTTTTGGCCAATAACTCGCTGTATCTCAGTAATGGTGCGAGATAAGGCCCAGGTTACTAT
>Ga0209367_1011102_pt1 | contig 11985 bp, 12 predicted proteins | sample WorMetLIZISLAND2_FD_187412 | JGI IMG/M metagenome (GOLD analysis project Ga0209367, IMG submission 187412) | Marine gutless worms symbiont microbial communities from Max Planck institute for Marine Microbiology, Germany - Olavius geniculatus... ... | reverse complement strand
GGGGAAAACCCCCTCCTCATTCTCCGCCCCCCTCGACGCCTACGGCGTCTCGGTTTCGTAGCCCCTGCTTATTGGGGGGGAGGTGTCTCCATCCTTCAGGGGGGATGGAAGGCCCTGAACCTTTGGTCTAATCAGATCGCGAACGCAGGCAATAGATGGCTACATAGTGCGCTGCGGTATCATTAGTTCAAGCCAATCAAGGCCACCGGGAATTCCCGGGAATTCCCGCATCTGACGTGAGTGAGAGAAAGCTAGTAATCGGACCATACAAGCATCACCGCCATCGTCTAACATTTGACTAAACAACTTCCAATAGTTAACCCTGTCGAAAGCCTTCTGAAAATCGACAAAACACGCAAAAACATAGTTACCCCGCTTCAAATAATAATCTATCGTACGCTTGGCCACACTTGTGCACATTCCAGTAGAATGTTCCTTTTTGATGTAGGAGTCGAAGTCGTCGTCATTGTAGGAACTTAAGTCGACGACGTGGTGAAGCTATCCGCGGTAGACACAGTTGTAGACGGGCGCAATTGTTGTTCCGCAAATTTGTCCAAAATAGGAATTTTTAGCAGCACAGTTTGCATTTTAAACGAAATTTTTCCGACAAAAGAAATTCCGACAATTTTCCGAAAACCTAAAATTTAGAGAGGGGATGGAGAATTATTGTCCCCTACCCCTACCCTTCTGTCACTGGATGTCAGACTCAGACTAAGTCCTCAGACTAAGTCGTATAGGCTTAAGTGTCTGTGAAATCCAGCAGCGGCAGCCGCTGACAGATATTGTTGATTAGAAGCCACAGCGGACAGATAGTCATGTGTCGCATATCCTCCCACATCCCCGCAGAAACTCTGAGGTTGATAACCTTCCCCGTATTCGTCGACGTGGTATTTTTGCTGACCGGTAGCCGTCGTAGTATGATAGAAACTGGTGTCGGGCTTGGGGACTGCTAGTCCAGTCTGCACGGCGGAAAAGATGGCGGCGGCATCGTTGGCATGGACGGGGTGGTTCTGGTAGTAGGACGGTGGTCGTTCGTAGAACGTGGGTCGTAAGTTACGAGATACCGCGGTGCGACGCGTTTTATTCGACAGCTTACGATTGCGCGTCTGAATTCCTTCTTTCTTCATCGTTATCGGACGATTTACCTACAACACACACAATCCATAAACACGTGCTCACATAAAAAAGAAATATTCATGTTTATTCACTGTTATACGGTAAAAAATGACCAAAAAAGTAACGCAGAGCGACCAAAAACACAACACAAACGCAATAAGTCATTTATTTATCTGTTAATTACTTACATTTCATTTATTCTCATTGAAGCTAAAAACCACAGGCAGGCCCATCGAGAGGATGGGGTAAGGGGGTTAGCTACCTCGGGCCCCACAAAGTTTGGGGGCCCCGCCGTCTGCCAGAAATACAAAATATACGCCAGAATGTACCAATTTGAAAAGAAAAATTCAAAAATTTTCTTCCCGTGAAAATGTTTGGGGGCCCCGCCAGAATGTTTCCCCGGGCCCCGCTGTGGCTCTCGACGGGCCTGACCACAGGTGACAGTACGACTTTTGCAGTAGCGTCGTCCAGGGGCTTCGGAATCGGCAGTCCCACTTATTTTTAGCTTGTCGGACAATTTCTTTTTCGTAAGAAAACGTTCTTTAAGACAAAATGTTTAGCTAAAATGTGCCGTTTGAGGAAATGTAGGGGCAACCATGATGCGACCTGAAAAAAATCTAACATTATTTGAAAGTTGGGGCAGCACGTGTCCAGTGCGACGATGCGCGACAGCAGGTTAAGCAGATGCGACACTGCAACATTATCAGTCACAAAGTAAGCTTAAGCCTACATCCGCTCCATCAGCGACGCACGCGCAGAGACTGATCTTTCCGCTCAATTGATTTCCAATTACACGCCGCAGCATGCCGAGTGGCAGACGCAATCAGGCGTGCCGGCGATGCACCGTTATTTGCCCCCATCGCACCACGATGTTTCACCCCTCCGAGGCCTCTCTCCCTTCTTCTCGCGACATCTCATTTCTCTGCATGCCGCATAGAGAGAGATGCAATAACAGATAAACACTAACGTCACGTGACGGTCCGACTCGATCCGTCCGTAGTCCGTATTAGCTGAGAGATGCAGACAGTCGAATCTAGGTTCTGACGCAACAATTATTGCTATGTGACTCAGTATATGCTTTCTCTTTTCAAATCTTCAAGTGAGAAAAGAATGTTGAATTTCGTAGCACCACGATAGGACGTGCATATAAAATTTCGGATAAAATAAGACACCTATCAAAATGTCACTTTCTGTTAGCCCATCTACAATATGTGTGTACTATGACACGCTAAAAGTACTTCCATAGACTATGTTTTATGAAATATTCTTTTTATGTCGGTCATCTGTTAGCCTACTAGGGCCTATTAGCGAGAGCTTGGCCTTCCTTCATGTCATGTCTACATCGTATTATTGTTCGGTGTTGTGTTAAATTCATTTAATATTTGAAAAAGAAGCTGTTATATTGCAGTTGTTATCCGCGAAAGCACATAACTGGCGTGGAGTATGACACGGGGTTACACGTGAAACACGCTTCATCACTGTATTCAGCATACGAGAGGCCTACTCACCGCCGACATTTTCCGCGTAATCGAACTTGCCTGCATGCGCGCGCCGCCGTCAACCGACATAAGATGTTATCAATAGCTGCATCATCTCTCATGCATTGCATTCCCCGAGCACTAGCAGCAGCAGCAGCAGCAGTTGTGACGCGGCATAGAAGAAACAATGTTACAAGTAAGTTACAACACGGTATCAGTGCATGACAAGACGTGATGCAGTTTGCCGCTCGCCCGCTTTTGCTAACAGTAAGCTTGATTGCTGCTCCAAGTTAACAGCGAACGGCTTATTTTCAGGCGAGAAAATTGGTTTGAAAAAAGTTAATTTTGAAGCTAAAAATCCAAAAATTGCAAAAGCATTTTCAGATTCCTATAGGTTTAGCTAAATATGGTAGAGGAAAGAAGTCGAGAAAGGAGGAGAAGAAAAAGACTATATAGGCCTATAGAGAGAGAGAAAGAGAAAAGACGAGGGAAAAGAAGAGGCAGCTAGGGGATGGAGAGGAGGGGAAAAGTAAAAGTGGAAAGGGTCAAGCCCCTGAATCAAACATCTTGGCTATACGGCATTGGATTTGGGCTAAAAGTTAAAACGGAGCGGATTTGGTGCCAGAATACCGGATGACAGCGGATCAAACTTTTCAAGAATATGCAACGTCAGCGACCTCCACAGATACGCCTGGAGACTGCCTGCAAACGAATCGTTATATAACGCGGCGTCAGCAGTGCGAAGATTGTGGAGCGCTGATATTTAAATGCAATTACACTGCGCGGCTTAGCGTCACAGAGGAGCCGCCCTGTGACGAATTATACAAAGTCAAACACTCGACGTCTCCCGTGCATTCGCATCACGCCAATCATCCTCATCCATGATCCACGTATTATCTATGCAATAGCATCCTTATAGCTTAGGCTTACGAACGATCCTTTGCTGAGAATTAGCTAAAATTCCTAAAAATAGGCTACCTGTTGGGAAATCGTGAACATAAAATCACAATAGCCTTTTGGTGCTTCCTATTCACCGAGGTGGTATAGCTGCAGCCAAGCCCAACGCAAATAGATAAAAGAAGAAGCGCAAAAAGAAATAGAACAAACTACATGACAACACGTAAGACTTACGCTGTGCAGTTTGAAGTAGAGCCCGCATGCGTTGCAGACGGCGTCGCCATTTTGGTTCCTGCGCCATAGAGTCGTGACACTTGTGCTGCAGTTGGCACACTTTGTACCCGAACGACGAGCTGACGACTGCAGTTACATAGCATCATCGACCAATCACGGATCAGAAATGGGTTCGAGGCCATCATTTTCAAGGCCAATTGCCAGTGATCTTCGGGGCTGCTAAAGCCAATGCCACGATTTGTTTTGTCCTCGAGCAGTTCAGCAGGAGCGTCATTTAGAGCGGGGGGGGGGCGAGTGAGTTTAAGAACCCAACAAATATTTGCGATTACTATTTTTCCCTAAATGAGTCTTGGATGAACGACTGACAACAAACTTTTGGTCCCCGTAAACTGCACGAAAATTATCTGTTCTACATTATGCTAAACGGATTTACAGGGTAAGCCAAAAATGGCACAATTTTTTGTACACCTTATAATTTGGCCAAATATTAACTCATTTTAAAATTTTTTTCACTCTGAAAATCAGGGTACAATTTGTAATAAAACTATCGCTATAGATGCGACCATACCTCAAGTGTGTCGCTCTCTACTTTGTCAGTGTCTTAAGAGTAACAGTTGAAAACAAAACAACTGCTGCAACAATATATTTTAAGAAATTAACGGCAGAAACAACGTGTTTATTGTCTCGGCTATTGTCTAAAAAGTCATGTCTCACAGTTTTTACATCAATGTTTAATGTGTCCCGTGTCCGCCTTGCTGCTAGACGACGCATCCAAGACTGCAACGCTATACTGACCAATGGCAATGGCGCGATTATCCAAACGCTGCGGCAGTTTGCCCCACTCAGCGACGATCGCCTGCTTCAGATGGTTGACTGTCGTGAATCGGAAACATTGATAAGCCATCTGTTGAAGAACATCCCAAACAGTACACTGTGTTCAGAAAAAAAACACCCGCTCACATGCTCTGTCATATCTCTGTGGGAAATGATTAGATTTGCACAGAATTTTCATAGAATGTTCACTAGGAAATAAGTATTCCGAAAATGGAAAAGTTAAATATACTTTACTACCGGTGACGTCAGCATTTGATGACGTCATGCTGACGTCATACGTTCATGTTTGTAAATTAAGGGTTATACCGCTGAAGACAGACATTTGATGAAATGTTAAAACACATCCATTGGTCATTGTGTTCACTGGTCCCAAAATATGCTAATTCGTCACGCAATTTTTTGTGAACCGTTTCCATGGTTTATCTTCTTGGCTGAGTGTGAGATCTTCAACTTTGTTGATGCTAGCAGGTGTACGCACACTGCGTCACACTGCGTCAGTGTGTGGATGACCACTTGCCCGCTATCAGTTAAACGTCTTGAAATTGCCGGTCATGTCAATTATTTTTATTTAAAAGTTTCATTCCATCAATATTCCATTGGCTGTTCATTGTCCAGAAACATGTGGCACAAACTTGCGGCTACATAACCCTTGCTGACTCGCAAGCATTTCATCAGATGTCTGTCTTCAATGTTGAAACCCATAATTTACAAACGCAGAAATATGACATCAGCATGACGTCACCAGTAGCAAAGAATATTTAACCTTTCCACCGGTGGAATAGGCTACTGGTTTCCTCCTAGACATTCGCTGAAAATTTTATGAAAATCAATCATTTTCCATGGAGATATAAAAGGAATTGTGAGTGGGTGTTTTTTTCTGGACACAGTGTATAACTGACCAAATTAAAGTCCGGGCTGTTTGGGGGCAACATGCCAGGCTCGATCAGCGTTGATCAGTGGCGTCGCTGGCTTGAGTGCATGGTCTGACATTTCACAGGGTATATAGTGTAACGACACACTTAAGGTGTGGTGGGATCTATGGCAATAGTTTTATTACAAATTGTCTCCTGATTCTGACAGTTGTTAAGGAATTTTGAAAATCGGTTAATATTTGGCGAAATTATAAAGTGTACAAAAAATTGTGCCATTTTGGCCCACCCTGTACGTACGTAGCGGCGTAGCCTATATTGCGCCAACTAATTCACTGCAAAAACGCAGCGCATGCATTGCCTACCACTCGTCTCTTGGGTTTGATGAGGGGTCTGTTCTGTCCGTTGATCTTGTGGTAAAGCCCGCACGCGTTGCACAGGTACTGGCCTGTGTTGTCACGTCGCCACAGCGGGGTCGACGTCGCGCCGCAATTCACGCACTCGCGGCCTTCTAGAAGAACAAAAGCACACCTTTATGCACACACAAACTCGTAAGGGCACTCGCAGAGACCGCAAACCTCCACCAACGCTGTGACAATTTTCCCCGTTGTGTTCACCAGGTGACAGCAGTAGGCCTATATTTGGCGGAGGTTTGCTCTAAGTTGCTGATCCGAATCAATACCTAAATCTAAGCACATCTAAGTTGAGCAAAGTTTAACATCTAATGACAATTTCGGCAAAAATCCGCCTGTAGATTTAGTCTTTTTGTGTATTCCTGCTAATGAACAGAGGGATAAATGAGACTTTTTGCTAACAATTATTATTAGAGGCCTAAATATTTCAACAGCAGTTTACTAGTTACAGAGTTGAAATTATAATAATTAAGTTAGTCCTATTACGGTTACCATCGAACGGCATCGAGTATCGTGCATTGCATAGGTCCCCTACTTTGTCGCATTCTAATCGTAACTAGAAATTTGGGCAAAGCCCAACGTGAGTCCGCCCGGCGCCCTAAGTCTGACTGGAGGGAAATTAGGGGTGGGGGTAAAATTTCCCCGGCACCAAAGTCACGTGGCCCGAACTCAAATGCATTGGCCTACGCCGAACGCGCATTGTCGACTTAGGGTAGGTCAACATTAGCGCTTATAACTTGGTTCGTGGTGGACGGAATTTCACAAATTTTTTTTTGGTTCAACGCCAAAAGTATCGCTCTCGTCAACGCCGTTTAGATTATGTCGTTATCTTCATCGATTCCAGAGATATTTGCGCTCAAACTCGAAAGTTGTCGTAAATCGCACCGATTATTGAACGTTTTATGCCCTCCCAAATTTTAAGGGGGGGCGATGCCCCCAAGAGTTGTACTTGCGTTAACACCCCAACCCAAAGCCGCGTCAAGTGCCAAAGTTTCGTTGGGCTACACCCCTTAACTCCCAAGTTATAAGCGCTAATATATTACATTTTAAGCCAATTTTTGACCCCCCCCCCTTTGAAAAAAGTTGTAAGGGGGCCCCCGTCTCTGGTGGGGGGTGCGCTAGTAAGACTTAGTGATTCTCTAGCGCGTGTAAAAATTTGGGGGCGCAGCACCCCCTAGGGGCCGAAATATGGTCTTCCGAAAAATGCGACTTAGCGCCTATAACTTGGTTCGTAGTGGACGGAATTTCACAAAAAATTCTTTGTTCAACGCGGAATTAACCGTATTTGATAACGCTGTTTAGGTTATGTCGATATCTCTATCCAGTTTAGAGATATTTGCGGTCAAACTCGAAAGTTGTCGTAAAACCTACTAAATTTTGGACGTTTTTTGCCGTCCCAAATTTTAAGGGGGGCGGTGCCCCCAAATTTCGTACTTGCGTTAACACCCCAACCTAGAGACACGTCAAGTGTCAAAGTTTCGTCGGGCTACACCCCCTAACTCCCAAGTTATAAGCGCTAATTTATTGCATTTTAAGCCAATTTTTGACCCCCCTTTGAAAAAAGTTGTAAGGGGGCCCCCATCCCCGGTAAGGGGTGCGTTAGTAAGACTTGGTCATTCTCTAGCGCGTGTAAAAATTTCGGAGCGCAGCACCCCCTAGGGGCCGACATATAGTCTTCCGAAAAATGCACTTTGGGTGGGTACGATTCAACATCTAAATCTCCAAGGTCATTGGACCAAACTTCACCGGACTTGTTTCGCCTAACGCAGGAGGAATCGTGATAGACGGAATGACTATCCGATTTTGAATATCTTCATCCGTTTCGGAGATATTCGCCGCCGAACTTCGAAGTCGTCCGAAATCGGGCCAAATTTTGCATGTTTTTTGCCCCTGAAATTTTTTTGGGGTGTCCCCCCAAAAATTTTGGACCGGCATTATAAAATTGGGCCTAGTAATGACCATCGTGCAAAATTTCACGCCGGTCGGCCCACGCATCTCGGAGATCTCGTGCTCGGAAAAAAAACATCTGGGCTAAAACATGAGTCTGCTTCCGCAAGCTATCGCTTACGGGCGGACTAACAAGAAACTACGGATTCAAATCAGTGTCGACGTCGGTTGATTGTGACATCAAATCAAATGTCAGCACACATGGTGAACTGATACAAACTACAGTCAAAACGTCGATAATACAAAATATATAGAAATTTTATCAGTAGATCGTTCATTTCTGTTTTTACTAAGCAAACACAGTTAAAATACGATTAAAATTACAAGAAATTTGAATTAATGCTCACGAGACGCGCGAAAGCCTATAGCAGTTTTTGTTCGCAAACTGTCTGTCTATCTCTAGCCATTTCATCGCAGTACTTAAGAGCTTAAAAGCTTAAGAGTGTGCGCTGCAGCCAAAAATCGCAAAAATCAATAAAACCCCTTATTTTGAAAGTTCAGGGTCTTTCAAAGTCATCCATGTTAATACGACTGAAAAGCTCGTCATTAGTGGTGTTGTGATAGGTTGCATGCCCATGCCTATCTGCAACCATTTTCACGAAAGACTAGCCAACAACAGTAAAATAACGACTTTTACGGGGAGTACCGCTCTTTGATGCCCTCGTGCGCAGGTTTCCTTGAACCTAGAATATCGAGACTTGAACCATCGAAATCTACGTTCAATGCTGAAAATTTCATTTGCAGCTTCTCCATGTCTATATCAATTAATTTCAACGCAATTTGCTCTTGAAATGTGTCTCGCAGCCCGAAAAATCCACAAAAAAAAACTTTTATTGTGGTGTTCAAGGTCATCCAAGGTCATTAAATTTAGTGGCAATCGACAACCAGTATACGACTTTTTATTAGTGATTCATAGTAACCTAAGCCCTATCTCGCACCGTTATTGAGACACAGCGACTTATTGGTCAAAAATCGCAAATTTTGCCCACCCCCTCTGATTTAGCGTTCTCGTTCGGGGTGACCCCCTTTGAATTTATAAAAAAGCTTTACGGTTCCTGAAACTAGAGTCTTCTGGGCAGCCGACAGTAAAAATTTGGTGATTCTAGCTTGCACCGTTTTTGACTGATCCACCCGTGTGACAGACGGACAGACTGAATTGCGATCGCTAAGACGCGCTAAAGCAGTAGCTGCTTTCGCGCGTAAAAATCAAAATTACAATGCAATACAGGTAATTAAAATAATGTACATTGTACAATAAGTAGAGTACGTATTACTAGCTGGCTGATACTAAATGAGAAGAAATGTAATGATTCGATAAATTGTAAAACCTGGAAGTTGCGTGTCGTTTGATGCAGTAGCAGCCTTGGCACTGATGACCGTACGCTGAAGATACGACACCTCACCAGCCTCATCCCGACCCTATTCACCAGAACCACACGTTTATACAGAACTGCAGAAATCAACTCCTAATCGCACGATTAACTGTTAAAGAAATTTGTCAATTGATGAAGTTTTAATCATCAAAATCTCGATTAAAGTCACGTCAATAAAAACATTATAAAGTAGATACAATGATACCATGTCAAGCATCATGTCATCACCTCAATTATTTGTTTTTTTTCAGAAAAAAAGTCAACGTTTTACTTTAGTCTGTCTGCAAGAGTAGACTGTGTCCAAAAACTTAGTTACTGTGTTTCCGTGAATTTGTGAGGGCTTATGACTCGATAAATAACAAAATTGCTAAACAAGAAAATGCATTTTCTTTGGCAGTTACAACACGGTCAGCTTCGAAAAACTAAACTGAGCTAAACTCTTTTAGTACACTTCGAGAAAAAACTAAGATGAAATAAACTGAACTGCCACAGCCAGTTTGTTCGCTTAGTACATTTCGTGCAACTCAACTGAGCCTGGCATTTCACTTCAGTTCAGTTTATTTCGGACGCTCTGTACACGCCTTTTAAGACAAAAAGCAAGAAATCTCGACCTTGGCCTTGGGGTAAGTATGCGGCTTGTCCTGCAGGAGGAGTTCACTTTCGACTCCACTTTGTTGCGTTTTCTTCCTCGTCGTTTCGAAGTCCGGCGTCGTCTTTTCGACTACTTTCTGGACGAGCGCGACTGCGCGACTGACTCGCGACGCGTCGCGACTGTCGTACGTCGTCGCGTGTAATCGCAAGCGACAGCGACACCGGTCGTCGTCGTGTAGCTCGCTGTCGTAGATCTGTCGCTCCCAGTTATCTGAGCTGCGCAGTCGGCGCTGATGACTTATCGGCCACTGCGCATGCCCGGTGACGGAGTCCTTCAGGTGGTACTCGACGTCGTCGCCTCGCAGTGATTCCACGGCCTCCTCGAACAGATCTTCCAACGTCTTCTCAATACGCGCTTCCCGCTGTTGTTGCTGCTGATGATGGTGGTTACGATGATGATGTCTGTCAATCAATCAATCTCGTTAGCTACAAACAAGCATATTTCTAGAAAACCGAACCCCGAACCTGAAGTGTCCACCTAGGTTTTGTTCTTAGATATGTGTAGTTATCATTGCTAGTGACCAACCTTTTACAACACACCGTGTCTGTCTGACCCCTTTGGCCCCCTGGGTATGACGAGGTACTGTGTAAACAAAATCCGAGTGAAACCCCAGATCATGGTAGTGTGCATAGTTGTGCAATCGTGTATGAACGGAATGTGGATTTTGAGTATGTCAATACTGTTGATCCTTCAAAATCACCTGATCAGTTGTTGCTGTCACATCTAACTAAACAACAACAGAAAGAACTATTAGCTGTGTTGGATGAGTTTCCACAATGATTTTCTGATAACCCAGGTTTCTGTAACGTGGTTCAGCATGAGATTCATGTTACTAGTGAGTAGTGACTTCAAAGCGAAACGATTACGGTACAAGGCCACAGCGAAGTAGTCTGTTACAGTGCTATCGATCTTGTAGGTGCAAAGGACTTGAAAAAAGGACTTGCTGGCAGAGCCTCCAAGTCCAAGTCCAAGTCCAAGTCCGGACTCGAGTACTACAAGTCTGGTAAGTAATTATTGAGGGCCCCTCTCTTTCTCTTCTTTTTATTTCCTTTCTCCTCCTTTCCTCTCCCTCTCTTTCCCTTTCTTTCCCTTTTCTTCCCTTTACCTTTCCTTTCATTGTCATTCCTCCCCTTCCCTTATTTTCCCTCTCCTCGCCTTCTCTTTTCCTTAAGCAAACCGTTAGCTTATTTGAGTCTTGAGACTTAACTGCTCAAGACTTGTGGCTGGCATAATCCAGCGTACCGCTGGATTATGCCAGCCACAAGTCTTGAGCAGTTAAGTACAAATTGTACCAATTTGGGAAAAAAATTTAAAGCAAGCTCACCGAAAAATGTCGTCAGTTTACCGTACGCGTTGCTTCAACAATTTATACTATATAGTGTCTTGTGGCAGAAACAGAAGATGTATAACACGAGAAAAGATCAGGATGTTGTTATCAACAATGCCAACAACTACCTGCTTGACTTGGTGGCCTCTCGTTGTTTCCTGTGTTTATGTTTGGTGCGTCTATCGCCGGGATCAGGTCCATTCGTTGCGGCAAGTTGCTGTTGGTTGCTCGCTGGATCGCCATCCGATCTTCCCGTCATCCCATGCTTCTCCTCCCACCATTCGCGCTCGCAGCTCGCCATCTTCAATCAATTACTCAATCTATCAATCAGTTAGTTATTTCATTTGCTTAATAAAACATAGCGATTTACAAACCAAACGTTTGCAGCAGAAAAAAATTAAGTAAGCAAGATGCCCCAGCTACGCTCATCAGACCATTTATGACTGCCTTGGAACAGTTCCGTAACAGCTGACTGAAACGATAAAAAAATGCGCGGACTAGCGGTGGCAAAAACGTCAACATTTTACCAACAGCAAATCAAACGCATAAACTCACAAATAGGCTACATGATCGAATAAAAGCCCATAAAACACAAAAAGCAAGTATCATACTACACATACCGTACTTAAACAGACACCTATTAAAAATTCATAAGCACGAAAAACCTAAGATCTTTTTAAAAATTCAGTGGCGTCGTGGCGAAGAAAAAAGAAAAGACGGGGGGGGGGGCAAATATAAAAGGGAAAATTGCCTCCCCTCCAGGCCTCTTAAATTTTGGGCCATCGAATTGAAAAATTGTCGAGAAATCTTCTTGTTAAAAATTGTCGTCCAAAAATGCAAAATTT
>Ga0209367_1011099_pt1 | contig 11987 bp, 4 predicted proteins | sample WorMetLIZISLAND2_FD_187412 | JGI IMG/M metagenome (GOLD analysis project Ga0209367, IMG submission 187412) | Marine gutless worms symbiont microbial communities from Max Planck institute for Marine Microbiology, Germany - Olavius geniculatus... ... | reverse complement strand
AGAAATATGAATGAAATATGCATGTATAATGATAATAACATTTTGTATAATGATAGTAACATTTTGGTAAAATTGAAAAATAACACCTCAGATCAACATTGCGGTGAATGGTCTGTATGACACTAGGCTATGTGGGTCTAACACAGTCTAGTGTCACACAAATCTGGTCTGAAGTGTTTTTTTCATTCACCTAAAATTTTGTTATTATCGTTAGGTTTTCTTACATCTATGTTTCACAAGGTAGTGTAAAGAAAAAATTTGAAATTTTTAATTTCTAAACTTTTGATTTTTTTTAATTTTTAGTTTTTTTTAATTTTTAAAATCGGTCAATAAATGGTGAAGATATGAAGAAAAGTAAAGTGCCACCTTTTTATGGCCCACAGTGTACTTACTCAACTTATAAACATCCAACATGAAGAAGAACATCATCAAATTATCATCAATATCTTTATCATTTCACTATGGTAGTCAGCAGAATAACCATCATCAGTCAACATCAATTTGAACTAAGCTCAACGATAGCATACTTACACAAACAATTCACAAAAGTTCAATCTAGTCTGGAAAAATACCAAAAAATAATCCGTCAGACAAAAAAACAAAGTAACTTAGGTACCAAAAAAACTAAAAATTTATACTTTCAGCTACAAATATCTGAAACAGTGTCCTAGAATGCTGTTTCAGAAAATACGGAAGCGACATAGAAGAATATTTACTCATGAATAACAGTATATTTACAATAATAGAAGACACGACAATCATGCAGAGAAAATGATTTCAAAAGTAAATACAGTAGACATGAAATATATGCTAATTATATAACATGCAGGAAACAGTGACAAAACATTCACAGTTGTTACACTATCTACATCCCTGCTACGTCACTTCACTGCATATACAGAGTAGGCCAAAAAACGTCGAACTTTACTATTGTGCATACCTACACCAATTATTGATCAATTTTTACAATTCTTTCACTGGCACACTCTGCAAGCAATATGCTATAACGTGACTATTACATATCCCACCACACCATAAATGTGTCTCTACACTACCTTGTGAAATATCAATAAAATATGTACACATATCGACAATAGCAAACAAACATTTTGGTAAAATTGAAAATAAACACCTCAGACCAACATTGCCATGAATGGTCTGTATGACACTAAACTGTGTGTGTGGGTCTAACACAGTCTATTGTCAGACAGATCATTCAGTGAAATGTTGGTTTGAAGTGTTTTTTCATTTATCTAAATTTTTATTATTATTGTTAGTTTTTGCTTACATTTATATTTACAAAGTAGTGTAGAAACGCATTTACCATGTGCTGGGATATATAGTAATCACATTATTGCAAATTGTCTACAAAGTGCACCAGTGAAAAAATTTGGAAAATCGGTCAATAATCGGCGAAGATATTGACAAAAGTAAAGTGCCACGTTTTTAAGGCCCACGGTGTACATCACATATCACCCACTCATGTCAGCCTGATCACACCTGCTCTGAGGAACAGTGTCCTCTGCATAAACTGAATCATCAATGCTTGATTTATTGCATATTATTATGCTTAATAAAAAAGCAATAAAACTAAAACGTCAAGCTTTACTGGTTTTTACAGCATGTGTTAACAATGTGTCAGGTGTTTTCTTGAATATAACATATGTTTCACAATAAAACAAAAAAGAAACGTATGAGACGATCATTAATGCCAGTAATCTGTAACAGGAAACCCCAAAACCACCAGTCCAGCATCAGTTCTAATCACTCCAAGAGTTTAAAGAATGCCTCGAAAGACTTCTCATATAACCAGACTCAACACACAAGAAATTGGCCAGTTACATAACACTATCCAGCTTAGTAATCCAGGAATGTGGTCTCGACTGAGACGGTCTCGAGAGGGTCTTGAGACGTACTAACATCTTGTCTCGGACAAAATCCTCAACTTCTCGGTCTCGGAGCAATATGTCGCAGTCTTGGCCCAGTAGGTCTTGTCTCGGGTCTTGGGCCATCGCGTCTCGTCGAGGCGTTTTGTGCAAGTATGCAACATGCATACTGTAGCTGCAGTTAGAGCGATACTAACCAGCATGACACTTGTGGCTTAGACATATTCGTTTACAGTGTTTTTACTTTTTTATTCACTTATTTATCATAAAGCAAAATTATGTCATGTCAGTCTTTTTTCGTCATAGTCACAATAACAATAAAGTGTATGATGTCAGAATGAATACTATCAGCCAAATGCAGACGACAAGTCTCAGGAGCTTCAAGGTCTCGTCCAGCATCTCGGAAACTGCAACGTCTCGCCACAGTCTCGTCTAGGACAAAATTTTGAACGTCTCGGTCTCAGCTTAGGTCTCGTGCACATCCCTGTAGTAGTCTAACAAAAAATAAACAAATAAAAGTAACTAGAACAAGAAGCTTTGAAAAATACAATAAACAGCCATGTGTCAAGTAATCTGTAAAAACAGAGCCAAAACAAGAACATAATAAGTCACACAAACAATAATGACCAGTTTCAGTTTAGTAGCAACTTTTAAGGTGAGGCTAATCATGGCACATCAAGTCAACCTGTAATTCAATAAAATCAAACAAAATGCCACCCACACACGACGACTAACAGCACTTTAAAAAAAATCAAAGTAAAAACCGAAATCACTGCAAACCATTCTGCTTACCAGATGCAGCCATGCCAGCATGCCAAGACGTAGCAAGCGTAAGATATGCAGCCAGCACTGGGCCAATGCTGCAAGCGACGTTCATTGTCGTGTTAAGTATGCTGTACCAAGTTCCAAACTCCACCGGTGAGAACCACTGTAGTACAATTACTGATCCACATCACTGGTAAGCACACTGAATTCTTAACTCTCCCACCACCAGAAATTACCTCTCAGCCCAAGATGCATGCGACCAAGCAGAACAGCATCAAGCAAAGTACACCAACCAGTGAAAGAAAAAGGTTGAAAGTAAAAGAAAAGGTTGTTATGGAACAGGATAAACAGAATTAGCTGATAACATACATACCTAACAAAACAAAAAATGCATGCCAATGAAGATGTGTAAGCGCAGCGAGCACGAGCATGGGACCAAGAGTACAGGCAATGTTCATGGAGGTAGACAGAGCACTCCAGACACTAGCAAACTGCCGGGTGTCAAACCACTGCAAACGATGGTCAGCTCAACTCAACAACAGCAAACACAATAAAGAGGGAGACGCAAATGGGGACGGCAATAATACTGCGGTAACCGCAGTAATTACCGCAGTAATGGGGACAATGAATTCCCACAGGAATGGGGATAAAAAGCCCCACGTGGTCAGCCACCTTGTCGTGGTGGTGCAGCTTTGCACCGATGACCCGGAAAATTTCTGAAATCTGGAGGGTAGAAGCTAACTAAGAGCTGACTAAACCCGTGAGAGCAGATTTGCTACACATTACCAGTGCTTTTGTGCTGGTTTCGGCTTCACAGCCGTCTACGGCTTTATAGCCGCTACCTGTAACCTTGTGGTTACATTCAAGGACACGCATTGGCCCGAACTGATACGACTAATTCCAGTTAAATTCACCTTAATTGGACTCAACGTTTTGTGAAAAATAATGAATATGATGCGACAGTACACGTGTGATTATTTAGCAGCATGCAAACACTCCATAACAGAGGATTTTTGCAGTATTTCATAATGCTGCAACATCGATGTTGCTATGGACGCGTCGCCATGGCTTGGTCAAAACACACATTTTGGTGCCGTGAGCTTGGTATGGTAAAGCAAAATAGCACTACCATGGCCATAATAGATCATGCACATACTACACCTTCGGTGTATATATGTACTGTGCCACAACTACACTACTATAAGTAACTAATTAATAACCAACAATTTAATAAGATTCGCGAAAGAACTTCAATAGGTCAAAACAGTTAATTAGCTGTAACAATTCAAACACTAATTGTTGCAAGCTGATCTAATGGTTTTTGCAACACGTAGTATCAAAAACAGTTTCATATGCAATCTTCAATACTCAACACATAAACAAATGAATAAATAAACAGATAACAATAAAATTACAAAATACTTTTATAAGAAAAATGCACTTATTTATTGCATGAGGATAACACTGTCAGCTAGCATCAATGAACAAGTATGCATCTATTCAGCAGAACACCTAAAAAAGAAGTAATGCAGTGTACAGATTGAGCAAATACACTAAATTGGATGCATTGTCTACTGAACTGTACCTGCTTCATTATTTTAGCACATGCAGGCCAACTTCCACCCTGGACAAGTCCTTGTAGAAACCAGATAACAGCAAATGCTATCGATGTCTGAAATGCTGAAAAATACACATAAGATCTGCATGACATCTGAAATTGCTACTGAAACACATCATAAGAGCAAAGGTAGAAAAGCACAAAATAGCAAAAAAAAGCACAATGTTCATTAAAAAATTTTTTTTACATTTGCAAGATACAAATAATGTTTACATTCATGTGTGACCACAGTTTTTTACTTACATAAGATGCACAGTTTTGGTTCCAAGAAACAAACCATTGTGAACTGTCGTAACAAGTTACAACTCAAACAAGCTAGATAATCAGATGAATCCAGATCTTAACAGATATTGTTAATTAATGCTTACTTTCCACAACGTTAACAATATAATAATAATAATAATTCAGATTCAAACATAATTTACTTCTACGTATTAATTACTGACAGCAAACGAGATGAGATGAAAATCATTAGAACAAAACAGATGCAGCAGAACTGACCAGTCATGGATACTGTACAAAGTCCACAGAAAAAAAGACTAAAAACAAACAACAGTTTGGCATTGACGGCATCAGACAGCACTCCTCCGCAGAATTTACTGATCGTGTACGCCAAATTCTGACTGCTGGAAACCAATCCTAAAATAACCACACCCACACACATCTATACAAGCATTATAACAACTCTGTAACTCGGCACACATGAAACTTGAAAGTTGAAAAAGTACTTCTGAAAATCAGAGGCCAAATTTTCGAAACTTTCCTAAGACATTTTCTAAAGATCTTACTATGTCAGATGATTTAGCAATTCCAAAGAAGTTTTCTTATCCAAATTTTCGACAGCTTTCTTTGCATTTCCAAAGAACTTCTTCTTTTCTTATCTTCCTAAACTAGTTCAACCAATCAGATGCGCTTATACCGACCATGTGACGTAAACGAAACTTCTTAGGAAAACTTCTTATCTTAGCACATCCACGGGAAATGCACTTAACACACCACTTCATTATTTAAGTTAACCAAACGTCAATTTCCTTTACTTATTCATTGTTGATTATACCACAGCGTTACGCAAATAACCTATGACGTCACATATGACGTCTAAGCTAAGTGTCAACATTGTGTACTTTTTTGCAAATTTCGTTTTATTACACAGCTTTCTCCATGTAGGACAAGGTTAGTGTTTTCCTATATATTTGCCTAAATTCTTCCTAAAAAGTTTCCAAAAAAGTTTTGAAAATTGTGCACCCTTTCTCAAAACCTTCTTTGGAAGATCTTCTCAAATTCTTCCAAAGACATTTTCCAAAGAAGTTTCAAAAATCTGCATACTTTCTTTCAAAAAGAAGTCTTCCAAAGATCTTCCTAAGAAGTTTCAAAAATTTGGCCCCAGTACTACAAAATAGGGAAGTTACTGATTGAATCTGTAATACTGAACTTTACAAAAATCAATAATTAATTAATCATGAATTTTAATTAAATGTTAACAGTGGCAATTATCAAAATGGATTGCATTTTCTTGTTTAGCAAATTTTTAGCTATAAGCTTTCCAAATGTAATACTGGTCACAGTCATTTATCTAGTGTGGCAACACAGCAATGACAGAAACTCTGGATCAACTACAGCCATAATAGAATTGACAGACCTAGTTAAGAACTTCCTAGCCTAACATATCCTAGTCCTCATCTTGTCTGACTGATCCTTGAAACCACTTACTCTTGACAATCAATGCCATTCTAGTCAAGCTCATTCCATTGATCAGTCTCTTGATCAAAGAAAAGATACTTTTGAAAATCTGAGTAAGATCTTTGCTTCAGAATCTTCCAAAAATGACCTTGCATTTTAAATCAGACAACAGTCAATAGTGTATACAGTATTACAAGCAAAGAGTGTGACTCATGCCTAGAATTATGATAATACCCAGCAACCTACCAGCATCATCCTTGTCCAGATTGGCACTAGCCATAATTGCTGGCAGTGCAAACGTAAAGCTCTTGCGATTGAACACAACTAATGTGTAGCCAACATACATGCTGACAAATGTCAACCATTTATACACTGAAAGTGATCCAGTAGTCTCACCCATGTCTTGTGCACAATCCTACACAAATCACAATTCAAAAGTGCCTTTGAAGTTAATAGCAAGATTCATGCCCACCACAGCTAGAGGCCGCATAGCTACGAACCACCATAGCCAGGATCAGAGTTAGGGTTGGGGCCCTAGCTATGGGTGTCCTTAGCTATAGCAACCCTGCAGGCTATATGAACCATCACCAACAGCAAAATGCAGGGATGCACATGAGGCCTTCTGAGCCAAGACCAGGAGAAGACCCAAGATGCATGTCTCCGAGACTTAGACATTCCAAATTTTGTTGGAGACGAGAACAAGATGAGACTTTGCAGCTTTCAAGATGTTGGCTGAGACATTGAAGCTCTCTGAGACTCTCAAGAGTCTCGGCAGCTTCAACACCTCGTCAAAACGTTGTCCAAGACGTATGATGTAACTCAACGAAAATGACAAATTTTACATGGATCAGCCAACTTGCACCATGGTAAGTGCTTTCTATTTCTGAATTGTGATTGTGCGTTTTTGTACATGGTGAAAATAGGCATAGTAAGTGACTGTCAATAACAGTGTGTGTGTGTGTGTGTGTTGCTGTTGTGGTTTTCTCATAGGATCAAGGTTCAAACAATACAGATATTACAATACAGTCTATACAGATGAAGTGTTGGTTTGTCCACTTTCAGCAACAGCTGCAGCTTGTCACACCGGCTTCAATGACTGTTAATTCAAAGATCCTAAATGCTACTATATCGCACTACTTAGCAGGAAAACTGTGACTACTTCTATAACAGCTGATGAAGTTTGTCTGTAGCATTCAAGCTCAGGTCTCATTTACTGTTGCTCACCTCATGATGCATTGATTTTTCTTGCCTTTGTAGCTATGTTGGCATTGAAATAAAATAGCATGTAAATATCAGAAATAACATTTCAGACAACCATGTTAGCATGATGTACAAATGTTGTCGTGTTCCACTCATTTTGAAAATTAGGCCTATCAATGATAAATTAACGGCTTGCATTGCAGAAGAATTGCAACTGCAGTCAAGTAACTGAAACTATGAAATCAATAATTATATTTACCGTACGCATGCACGGTCCGTATGCAGTCACAAAGTGTTATTTACCGTGCACAAATTGCACACGCAACGATAGCATATTTTTAATCAACTTCTTTTGCAGCACTAGGCAGAATTAAGTGCGCAATTTAAGTGTTTGGCTTACTGGTAATAGTCAACCGCTGTTTAACTAAAAGGTGCATACGTTTAATAATTTTTGGGATCACTTAAAGATAATCATACGGCTTGGTAGGTATTTGATATTCAGCTTCGATTAATGTTGACCTTCAATAAAAAAAAATAATCACTGCCAAGAATTCACACCAAAGTGTCCGACCTTAGATGACGTAATGCCACTGAAGATGTCATCCAATCCACTTCAGAAGTTCAGACCGTGCACAGGCACAAAAGTTAACCGCGACTTCAGTGGAGCGCGCACGGTCTATAACATATTGTGCACAACATCGGACCGTGTGTGTGCACGGTCAATAACACAATCCTTATGAAATTAGACCCTACAGCTGATTATTGCTTTACATTGTCTACATTTGGTTTTCACGATATTTTAACTGACATCAGACACTTTATTGACGCACTACAGCTATGCTGTAGGCGTCTATGGCATAAGTTGTCGTACATAAGCTTATACACTAGTACGTTATAATTTCTTCTCTTTTCAAATAATGCACCAATCCTTAGATTTGAGTAATGTCGTGCACAGCAGATGTGCATGAAGTGGTTGTAACAACGGATAATGTTCAAGTCCATGAAACTGATATAAACTGATAAAAACGTGCTGAAAGTGCTGATAAAACAGGGCAAATGTCTCTAAACTGACAGCTGAGTCGCTGCGCTGCCTGCCAATCGAGACTTGAATGCCTCGATGGATGGGGACATGACGACATCAGCTGGCAATTGATTCCAAATCCGGATAGTTGCCAGAAACCAAGCATCTAACTACCGCCCAATATCACTGACCTCGATCACCTGCAAGTGTCTAGAGCACATTATCTACAGTCAAACTATGGCACATTTTGAAGCACATAATATCTTGCACGATGCTCAGCATGGGTTTCGTAAAGGCCGCTCGTGCAAATCTCAACTGATACTGACCACTCATGAGTTGGCTCGAGGGTTGGATGACAAGTCACAGATCGATGCCATACTGCTTGATTTCAGCAAAGCCTTCGACAAGGTTCCTCATCGTCATCTCCTGTACAAGCTTGATCGGTACGGAGTTCATGGCCAGACGCTAACATGGATCTCAGCATTCTTGTCAGGATGTTCACAGCGAGTAGTATGCGAGGGATACACATCTCCATCAGCTGCGGTCATCAGCGGTGTCCCACATGGCACTGTTCTGGGCCCACTGTTGTTTCTTGCCTACATTAACGATCTACCGGAGTGTGTTTCTTCAACACCGAGACTGTTTGCTGACGATTGTCTCCTCTACCGGCAAATTAACTCAATTGAAGACTCGGAGTTGCTCCAACAGGATGTGGATCGACTGCAGGATTGGGAGAATAAATGGATGATGTCTTTCAATCCCAGCAAGTGCGAAGTCCTTAGAGTGACGATAAAGCGGAAGAACCTTATCGAGGCGGCGTACACGATCCACGGCCAGCCTCTGAAGATTGTATCATCCGCCAAGTACCTAGGACTAACTATCGATTCCGAGCTGAACTACAATGAACACATCAGTAATATTTGCAAGAAAGCTAACTCCACCAGAGCCTTCATCCATCGTAACACCAGAAGTTGTCCTCGGAAAGTCAAGGCAACAGCCCACACGTCTTTCGTGCGACCGCAGCTTGAGTATGCCTCTACAGTCCGGTGTCCTCAGGCATCCAACAACATCAATAGACTCGAAGCAGTACAGCATCGGGCAGCACGATCTGTCATGAATGACTGGAGTAGACCTCACTCACAGATTATCACCACACCTCGCAGCACCAGGGGAAGCCCAACCATAATGATGCAGCAGTTAGGATGGAGCACCCTGGAGGAACGAAGGAAACAGGCCACAGCTGTCATGATGTACAGAATATTCCACGGTCAGACTGCTATACCAGCACCAGTCTACCTCACTCCAAACACGCAGAGCACAAGAGGACATGGTAGCAGGTTTTGCATTCCAGCTGGGTGTGTTGATGCCTGTAGACACGGCTTCTTTCCAGTTACCAGTTGTTCCCGGCACTTCATGCACCTCTGCCATGCACGACATTACTCGCAAGAGGATATGTGCATTATTGGAAAAGAAGAAGAAGAAGAAGAAGAAGAAGAAGCTGCAGTTGAAAACGTCGACGCACGATGCTGGAACACTCGTATTATGGGTGTTATAAATAGAGTGATGCTGTACGTTGGAGTGCTTTTATTTACGTGACAACACGTTAAGAAGTTCGACATGCAGCCCTTTCTAAGTCCACAAAAACTTACAGAATCAGAGATGTCTAGAAATAAAGGCGTAATAACTAATAACTTCCTGACTTAAATGTAAACAAACCACTTGCGCTGGTACGATCCATCAAAATGTAAGTAAGTAATCAAATAAGTCTTGTAAAAGGGTGGAGTCCGAGTCCGATGGCGATGATCGACGATGTCGCGACACAGACACAGTCCAGAAACAGATCAGATGGGCAAGCAGTAATGCATTACAGTAGGCAACGTCTAACAGCCAATAACCAATGAGCTTACGTGATAAGCCCTATTAATTTTTTTTGCACTTGAAAGCTGAGAGACTGGCTTGACAGTTTTTCCGGCACATAAACTGAACAGAACTTAACTGAAATGTTTGAAAAAAAGTGCAGTCTTAATGTAAAACATGATAAAATCGAGAAATTGACTATAATCAAAGAAACTAAAAAGAAAACAAGTGGTAATGGCCTCCGATGCTCAGACGTACCTCACAAAAGTTGCTGTAACTATTGTTTGCTTTGGCAGGTTTAACTGAAATTTGGCAGTGTAATTGTCAAGAGAAAACGCATGGTTGATGTAAAATTCTGTTAAAATCAGATGTGGTTTGTTAGAGTTACGCACATGTACAGCAACAGAGTGGTTTTCTTATGTAACGCTATATTGGTAACCGAGATATTTTGTTATCGATATTCAACAATTAATAACTCCGCTAAGAAATAATGTTTTTAACGAAATTTGGTGATCGCCTTAGCAATTTATTCTGGAATAAATGTATCAAATTTTATTTACATTCGTTTAGATTTGACATTTTTATTGTACGATGTCTTGGGGGTTAGTTATTCTTCCGGACACAGTGCATTATATCTGACTGTTGTCTGACTGTTGTCTGTCTGTCTGTGTGTCGGTCTGTCTGTCTGTCTGTCTGACTGACTGTTTGTGCATTTGCTACGAAAATGTTTTGGTGAATAAATTGGAAAAAAATAAGTAAGTAAGTAAGTAAGTTGTTAATGCATAAAACAAACGTAAATGAAAGGGAAAGACAGAAAATTGATTGACAAAAGCAGGGGTCGGACTGAATGCGAATGTGAATTAGCGTTGCAATATTTTTCCCAATTAATTTTATGAGCCGATCAGAGTGAACTGTAGCATTATTCGTAGGACGATTAGTCTATAGGCTAATGCAGCGCGCCATGCAGTGGCCATGGCAAAAATTGCGCGATCTAGCGTCGACCACCATTATTGTCATCACTCAGTCTGGCATGTAGGCCTAAAATTAAAAATGCGCTGCATGCACCTGCCGGCGATCAATAGCGTACCGGTACGCTAGAGCCTATTGTCTTTTTCGGTCGATTCTTTCGCAGACGTGTACGCTGAAGCCATAGAACCTGTCTAACGATTTTTCTAAGCTTCCGGACTATACTACGGACAGTTTTTACGCTCGTTTGATTGGGTTCTAGACACAATCAGACATGACTAAGTAAAGGGGGAAAGCCTGAAAAGTTAGAGAAACAAAACAGTGTTGGAACGAGTAATATATAGGCCATACCTGAAATAAAACTGATGATGACGATGATAACTTAGCGAAAAAAATTTAAAAGAACTACGAAAACGTCTTGTCCACCCTGAAAAATTTTCTGCGGTTGCTCATTGCTATGTAAACCATGATATAGGCCTGATCTCGGTAAAGGCATTTCTCTCATAAGCGACACAATTATAAAAATAATATATTGTAGGTCTAGCTGCCATAATATGTGGGGAGGCAATCAAGCATTCACATTTAGTGTTGCAAACAAGAAACAGAAAGTTTAGGACCGTTAGGTCGGTGGCCACACACCAAAACTATGCCGTAGTCTGTCTGTTTTTCTCATGAATTTACTATATTCCCAAGAATAGGCAAATTTGCCTTTTTCTTCTAAAACACTAAAGCGCTTCCGGTGTGAAGCTCAATGACTCCCTGATCATTGTTTTGGCTCTAGCTGGATTTACTCACACCACTGTAGCGCATAAGAATTATTAAACGACCCATGCATTCGCCAGCCAATGGTGCCCCCTAAATATTGTTATGGCTTTGTAGCCTAACGTTACGTATTAGCGTTAACACTGCTAATACAAGTAGCAGTTTATTCGTTCAGTCGATTACTGTGTGAGCGCGTACACGCTGTAGATAGTTATCTATCCCATTTCTATAT
>Ga0209367_1011098_pt1 | contig 11987 bp, 7 predicted proteins | sample WorMetLIZISLAND2_FD_187412 | JGI IMG/M metagenome (GOLD analysis project Ga0209367, IMG submission 187412) | Marine gutless worms symbiont microbial communities from Max Planck institute for Marine Microbiology, Germany - Olavius geniculatus... ... | reverse complement strand
AACAGTAGCCCCTGTGGCCAGGACTGCTAGTATACTGACCCAGTCGGTTAAAGGCGCTGGCTGTTAACTTGAGCCGGCCATCCGGCCGACCTGGGCTGTATGCTAGCTTAATTGGGCTTAGTACTGCGGTGGGTGACTGCCTGCGGGCAGGTGTGCCATCGCGCCGGCTTCGCCCTCGCCTGCTCAAAGCGCTGTAAAGGGGATGAGCTCCCACGCAACGGACTTAGGTCTATGCGGAATCTTCTTCTTCTGTGCATTAATGTTCTAACAGTTTTTCTTCAAGCAGCAACTGCTTTCTTACTTATTACAGACGTTTGTAATGTTAAATTATTGTATAATAAGTTATTGTTACTTCATAAACTAAATAATATCATAAGTGAAATTATTTTTTGTGTAAGTGCATCAATAACAACCAGATGAGTGATACAAAAAGATAGATTTTGTCTATGATATTGATGTCAATTTTGTTTTTACATTTTGGCGAAGAAATTTTTTTTTATAAATTAGAAATTTGATATCTGATTTTATACTTGTCTGTCCTTTTGACTCTTTGACACATATCTGTACTTATTAATTATGAAGAAAAGCCAGCATTAATTGTACCACATATATTTTGATAACTGTAAAATTTCTTCCGTCTCTGTTGTCTGTTTTACCATTTCGTTTGATTGTTTTATTATTCTGACTGACTTTATCCTGTTTGACCGTGCTTACTGCTTACTGCATCCAGTAATAGCTTAAAAGTGGGTGTTAGTTGGAAGTTAGTTGGGGTAACTAAGCGTTTAACAAGACTAGCAAGATTAACAAGATTATATTTTGGTTATCAATTAAGCTGTATACATATTTTTGACTATAATTGACTTTCAGCTATTTATTTAAGTCTCTGTAAGTCAAGTATCGTTTTCCGGTCCGCTGGATAAGGCCTTATTTTTGCCATTTTGTTAGTAACATTGAGAGACTTTGTGGTTTATTTGTAATACAAATGTAGAACAGTTGTTGAGAAAATATTCTTGTCATTATTATTCTGTTCTCATTATAAGTCTGTGGCAGCAGCAGTCTGGTGGTGTTTCAGTAGGTTTTAATACTTAATAGAAATGTTTAATGCTCTCATAATGATGATCTTAGTGATTAGTTAAAATCATGCAGTTAATACCATGTAGTTTTGTATATATCAGTTCTTCGGGCTTATGGGGTGCGGATGTAGGGAACTTTGTGTTAAACATAGTTTTGAAAAGAGTAATTAAGGTTAGTTTTCCAGAAAGTGTAATGCTTGCAGTGTTACTTGTCAACATTATCATTTGGTCTATTGAGCAGCTTAAATACGTATGGTGATGTTGTCGCTATACTGAAACTATTTACTCAGTAAATTTGTTTTGTGGCAAATTGGTATTGACTTCTCAACATAGTGCTTCCATGGTGAGATACCTTGTAGCTTACAGTAAATTTTAATAGATTTCAGCTGTGATAGTGATCAAAATGCCTGCAAGAAATCAGTGCTTTTCCATTGGTGTCATTGCTGAGTTTGCATGGGGTGTATTTTGCTGATTAGTTTTAGTGCACACTGTTCATACATGCAGTTCCGTTATGCTAAGTTAGTAATAGTAATAGTTAAATGAAATATGACAGCAAACGGTCTTAATGTCTCAGCCTGAAGAACATCTCAAGACATACTGATGTCTTGTCTTGGTCTTGAGTCGGGCAAAAATGCCCAGCATCTCGGTCTCGGCTCTCTTGAAGAATGGAGATATCTGATATGCATATTTGGTCTCGTCTCGGTCTCGACTTGAAAGGTCTCGTGCATTTTCCTGCACAACAGGAGCACGTGTACAATGAACAGTACAGTCGGAATGTAACGGAAAAAATGCATCTGCTAGCAAGAGAACGAAAATGAACGAGACATTGCTGTCTATCCGTTTATCTGTCTGTTTGTGATAGGCCTATCAAATTATATAGGTTGGGCTATTTCTTAAACTTAGCTTGGAGTCTTCACTGTTTAGGCGAGTCGGGCATGTGCCTCAAATGTTGAGACGTCTAGTTTGTTAGCTGCATCGGCTGACTGTAATAGTCTGCCACTATTGCAAGGTCTAGATGCCGCGGCAGCTTTTAAACAAAACACACTTAAAACCATGGGCATCGGTGGTTGTTTAAAAAGACCACAGTGTTTTTTATCTCATTTTTATTAGTGATTTGTTTGATAGTTTTTTGTTAGTCACTGTTGACTTTCGTAGGTGGTATCTATTATTGTTGTGAATACTGCTGACAAGCACTTTCATCTTGTTGTTAGTGGTTCATGGCTAGTCCGAGATTTAAGATTTAACGTGCCGACACCTGCTCTTGATCAAGAACTGCTGCCTTTTGCTATTAAACATATCCAGCGACCAGCATTGCCTTACGACAATGGGCATTTATATACAGAATTTGTTGCTTTATTTTCAGTAGTTGCTGTTGTATGAAGTTATTAAGCTGCATGCTAAAGGTAGTGAGAAACAAGAGTAGGAGAAATTTAATGTGGGTTGTTTGACGTTTATGATGTCGAAGTTGGATTACATAATGTGGACAGCTTCTTTTTTGTGGCCAATTTTCATTAGGCAAACTAGTTGGCCAGCTAGTTGGTAATCCATAAGTTTTTCAACTAGTTGACAAACTTATTGGAAACTAGTTCGTCTGTTGGAAATTGGCATTCAAAGCGCATACAGAGTGATCAAAATAACTGAATTGAATTGAACTTGCTTTAGCCCAAATTCCTTTACGCCAACTTTGCGACTTTTACCGAAACTTTCCCTCGGAGAAAGTCGCGGACACAAATCGTGAAAATCCGCAACACAAATCATGTGACCGACTTTCATGATTTGTGTCGTGAACTTTTGTGATTTGTGTCCATGACAAAGTCTGCGGACTTTGTTGCCGACTTTTCCTGTGCATTGTAATGGACTAAATTCCATTAGAGTGACACAAATGGGTTTGTCGCGGACTTGTCGTGGACTTTTTCGCAAACATCTCGACATGTCGAGATGGTTTGTGTTCGCGACTTTCACGATTTCTGTCGGCGACTTTCACCGAAACTTCATGATTTAATGATTTGTCACCGTTTGTGTCTGCGACTTACATGATTTGTGTCCACGACTTTCCCCATGGGGACGTTTCGGTGAAAGTCGGCGTAACGAAATTTGCGCTTTTGTGCACCGATATGAATTTAAATACCAGTTTGTTTGCTTTGTACAGTCTATGCAATACAACTGAACTAGCATTTCAGTTGAGTTCACTTTCGTTACTTTGTACACTCTTTAAATGCAACAAAATTCATCTGAGATTTCAGTGCAATTTGGTTCATTTCTGTCACGTTGTGCGCAACTTTATTGTCTGGCAGTTGATTGGGTACTTGTTGCAAAAACTCCCCAAGCTGCTGTATATACAGCTACTTTGTTCTATATGTCTTTCATTACTCTGCCGTTACTACATCGCATGTCCGGGTGTCTGTTTTTCACAGGTGAGGAAGAAAACTCTTGGGGCTACGGAGGAACGGCAAAGTTCTCGACAAACAACAAGTTCAGCAACTTTGGACGCAGGTTTGCCAAGGGTGACGTTGTCATGGCGATGGTGGACTTTGAGAGTCGACCGCCTAAGATCTCGTTCGCAGTGAACGGTGACTTTCTCGGGGTGGCCCAGCCACTCCATGGATACAAGGTTGGAAACACGGAATTTGCGCTTTTTCCGCATGTGCTCTCCAAGAACTCCAGGTGAGCAATTTCTTTATTTTTTTGTTTATGAGTGGTTGAATTCTGTGCTTTTCAGTATTTTTCTTAGGCAGAGGGAGCATTATTAGTGGTGTAATGGCAGGCGTGTGACAAGGGAGGAAACCTCTCTCCCCAAGTTCAGTCTGCCAGATAATTTTTTTTGTTAGAAAACTTGCTTCCATAACTACAAAATTTGGGGCTGAAGAACCGCCAAATAAGGGGAAACTAGGGATGACATTAAAAATTTGATCACTCATAATCTCCTATGTCGGATGCTTAGCAGCTGTCTGTTGGAAAAACTGCAACTTCCTGTCTTTCCTGGTTTTTCAACTTACTGTGCCACCACTCCAAGAACTTGCACATATTCCATCTTTCATGATGCAGAGTTTTTTATCTGTCTTTGTGTCTGTTTAGCATATGTTTGAGATAAACTTTGGACACTGTGCACCATGGTTGTTTTTATGCACAACAGCAGCTACTGCTGTAGCGCATCTTAGCCATCGCAGTTTGGTCTGTCCATCCATCTGTCCATCACACGGGTGGATCAGTTAAAAACGGTGCAAGCTAGGATCATCAAATCTTTACCATCGGCTGCCTGGTAGACTCTAGTTTCAGGAACTGTAAAGCTTTTTCATAAATTCAAAGGGGGTCACCCTGAACAAAGGTGCGGAATTAAGGGGGTAAGGAAAATTTGCGATATCCAGCCGATGCGGCGTTGGCAGGGCGAGACAGGTCATGCTCTTTGGTGATCACAAGTAAAACACTATAGATAATTAGCCGCCAGTCGTCTGGCGCCCTCTGGTGACTGATTTTGTTTTACTGGGCTGTTGCGTGTTCCCCTTTGCATTAGCTGGGCTTTTTTGTTGATATATTTTTATTTATCTCATGTCATTGTTTAGCACATAAACTATAGCAAGTAGTGGAAATCTGAGCATTCATTGGAATTCTCAACATTGTGTGTTCTGTCTGTCTGTTGGCACGTATCACATCCCATCATCAAACAGTATATGGCCATTGGCCAGTAATGAAAGTTTTAGCATTGATTGTGCATCTGTTTGTTGGGCATGTAGGTTTGAGGTAAACTTTCGACACAGAGAGCCTTGCTTCACACGTTCAGTTCTAGTATTTATTTTCATTGCTGTTGTCTGACACATAATGGAAATCCATGGATGGAAATCCCAGCTAACTGATTGTGCATCGATGTGCTGGCATAGGTTTGAAGTAAACTTTGGACAGAGAGAGCCTTGGTTTGCCCCACCAATGCCTGGCTTCATGTTCATTGACCACATGCCTCTGCAGAACCGAGTCCGTGGCATGCTGTCTCCTCCACGCAAAGTCGACTGCGAGGTAATTACTTACTGGTTTTCCGCCTAACTGGTTTTGTTTTCGAATTGTGGTTGTAAACTACACAGCGACCACATGTCTGAAAACCTGGAAATGCCAATGAATTCGACAGATTACATTGTAGCAGTTCATTTCTGGGGAAAACTAATTTTTTTTTACGAGCGAAAGCAGGTACTGCTTTAGCGCATCTTAGCCATCGCAATTCTGTCTGTTCGTCTGTTTGTCCGTAATACATGTGACCACATGTATGGTCATACATGTGGATCAGTCAAAAACGGCGCAAGCTAGGATCACCATGTCTTCACTGCCGGCTGCCTGGAAGACTCTAGTTTCAGGATCAGTAAAGCTTTTCCATAAATTCGAAAGGAGTCATACTGAATGAGGGCGCTAAATGAGAGGGGGGTAGGCAAAATTAGTAATTTTTAGCCAATAAGTCGCTGTATCTTATTAGCAGTCAGAGATAGGGCCTAGGTTACTATTAATCACTAATAGGAAGTCGTACACTGGCTCTCGATTGGCACCAAATTCAATGACCTTGGATAACCTTGAATGCCAAAATGAGGGTTTTACGGATTTTTTTGGTGATTTCGGGCTGCGAGACACATTTCAAGAGCGAATTGCGCCAAAATCGAGATAAACATGGACAAGCTGTGTATGAAATTTTCAGCATTGAACGTAGATTTCGACGGTTCAAGTCTCGATTTTCTAGGTTCAAGTCAACCTGCACACAAGGGCATCAAATAGCGGTAACCCTTGTAAAAGTCATTATTTTACCGTTGTTGGCCAGTTTTTCGTGAAAACGGTTGCAGATCAGCATTTGGATGCTGCCTATCACAACAAGCACTAGTGACGAGTTTTTTAGTCTTATCACCATCAATGACTTTGAAAGACCCCAAACGTCCAAAATAAGGGGTTTTATTGATTTTTGCGATCTTCGGCTGCAGCACACACTCCAAGAATGAACTGCAACGAAATGGCTAGAGACAGACCAATAGTTTGCAAACAAGAACTGCTGTAGGCTTTCTCGCATCTCGTGAGCATTAGCTCAAATTTCTTGTACTGTTGGTGGGGCGATTGAGACATTGTGGGTGTGGTATGGAAATGCGAAATTGTGATTTGATTTCAGTTGGGTCAACAGTTGATGGTGATTATTTCTCACAGCATCGTTATGATAGTTAATCAGTAATAACGGGCGTTGGACATAATCTGCGAATAGAACCTGAACTGTCTTAATATGATTGAAAGTAGCCATTAAAACAGTTCTGTTCAGCATGTTTTGTAACACGTTTATGGTTTATTTTTTGTCAGTTTGATAGTGTCGGTCAGTGCAAAGCTACAGGGCCTTTCGCTTATAAGTACTGCCACGATAGTTTCCATAAGTTTATTTTGGGAATTTAATGGATTCATTGTAACAGTTGAGTTTAAAAAGTGGCTTGTGCCCAGTATGGAGATACATGAGGGGCCCAACTTCCGGTCAAGGTCACTAAGTCTGTTACACATGGTCAGACCTTTCCAGCCATAGTGGATCGCTGCTCTTTGGCCGGTACCAAAACATACTGTTTGGTGACAGAGGCACATATGTGTGTGAACAACTTGCCCAGAGTTGTTACTTGATAGTTAGATGTCCTGGAGTTGAACTCACAACCAACCGTTGAGCCACCAGGCCACCCGTTGTGTAATTCTGTAGAAACAGGCTGCTTAAACAAAACAAAAACCAAATGTGTGTTTTGCGGCATACATTTTGCATTACAGATTGTATTTGTGTGCTTGTCTGTTGACAGATAATAATGATCGTAGGCTTGCCAGGCTCAGGCAAGACATCGTGGGGTCTGGCAATGGCGAAGCAGTACCCATACAAGCGGTACAACATCATCGGGACGGACACTCTGATCGACAAGATGAGAGTGATGGGGCTTCCTCGACGCAACAACTACCACGGACGCTGGGAGGTGCTGATACAGAAGGCTACCAACTGCCTTAACAAGCTCTTTCAGATTGGTCAGTAGTAGAGTTACAGTATTTCAGTTGATGATGATGATGATGAAGGACGAATTAACTTTAGCGTGGTGTTTAGTCCTAAGACTACAAGGACACGTAACAATAAGCCTAAACAGTGAACACTTGCTTCCAACTAGCTGCCCATTTAAACTCAGTCTGCCCATCCCTCTGTTGGTAGACACCACGAGTATCAGTTTAAGCTGGGAGGTCAACAGGCACATTGCATGATGCATTAGCCTTGTATCCATGCTCTTGCAGTGTATGCTGGTGTCTGGCTGAGAGCCATGGAAACAGAGGTGGGTTTTATGGTCTTACAGGTTGAAACAGTAGCTAATCGGAAGCCAGCAGCAGTTGTGTTAACATTTAGCTAAGTAAAGGTTGTAATTTGATCAATTTATTGACCTATAGCTTATTTGTCCGGGTTCTCCTAGTACTGTAGGTTTTTTTGAGTTTTAGTTATCACTGTTTCTGTTATTTTAAGTTTTTTTCTGATTTCAAGCAGTTTGTTGATTTTTGAAATATTTTCTGCAGTGTTACTGTAACTGTATTTCATTTTTTCTCATTTCATTTGCATTTAAAACATTTCAGTTAATTTTTAGTTCATGCACTAGATTAAACCGAAAGCTTGCCCATCAGCCTACAAGTGCTAATTCTGTGTATCATTGTTTGTAAATAAATTTTGTTTATTCTGCAGTGTTAGATACAGTAGAAAATCACAGAATCACAAGAAAACCTGTGATTTTCATCAAATGCCATGGTTTTGCCAGAGTGTTGTGTTTTGCAGTGTTTTTTTGCTTTAATGCCGTGGTTTTACATTTTTTACAAGAATATTTTGCTTTTGATCAGCATAAGTTGAAGTTTATTGCGTGATTTCAGTGCAAAAATATTTGCCTTTGCCTCTAAAGTGGGGAGCAGTTTCTGAAGCTCTTTGAACTTGCTGTCCAATACTTGTCCGTTTTGGGGAATACTGTTTATGCGGAACGCAGTGTACACTTTAGTTAATGCTTTGCAGTGACAAAATTTTACAGATGAAAACCTTGCACTGCATATAATGATGGTCGTCAATGCTATATGTTGAGTTTTATAAACTGCATAATGGGCTTTGGGCCCATGATTTTTGCTTTGTCTTTGTCACGATTTTGCCATTATTTTTTTTTGCCGTGTTTTTGCCATTTTTGTAGTGATTTTTTTTACTGTCCCTACGCTCTATGCCTTACTAATGCATTGCTGTTAATCATACAGCGAGTCGTCGTCGTCGGAATTACATCCTGGATCAGACCAACGTGTACGCATCGGCGCGTAAACGCAAGATGCGTCACTTCATCGGCTTCAAGCGAATCTGTGCCGTCATCCAGCCGGAGGACGATGAGCTTAAACGACGGGAGTGGAAACGCACCTTTGAGGACGGTTGGTAACTCATCATCAAGCAGTTTAGTGTTGTAGGTCTGCCGTGAAGATAGTATTTTTCATTTTTTTTAGAAATTTTGGGAAAAGTTAGTAATTACGCAAATAGCAAAGCCAGACGGAATCCTCATGAATAATCGTACATATAGGATTTGTAAACTGACGCGTTGTTTGCTTTCACTGATGAGGGCATCATGTTTTTCTCGGCATTTGTCCATTCATGATATTGTTTTAACTGTATGATGATTGCATGTACAGTAGGCATCAATGGATTTTCACCAAGCTTTTGTCATTAGGACATATTGGGACATAAATGACCTGATTAGGTTGTTTGGGGTTTGAGAGGTCAAAGGTCAGGATTTCCAGTTATGGTTAAATAAACTTGAATAGTATAGCTTTTCGCGGAAACCCATCTCATATCTACGGAGCATCACCTGCCATAGGAGATCACACAGTGTTACCTGCTACCCGACACAGGTGAACGTGCCCCCACCATAACCCCAGTCAGACAGGCCAGTACTTGATTTACCTACCCCAGAGAGATGGAAGGCTGAGTTGACCTGGGTGTTGGTTATATGCCAAGATGGTTTACCTCTCCGCAGACAGTCACCTATCCAAGTACTGACCAGTTGACAGCTGCTCAACCGGCAGTCGAACCCAGGACTTAGATCTCAGTCTAGAGTATAGTTCGGATCATCTGGTGTGTGTGCAGGCAAAGTAGTGCCAGAGGAAGCTGTGTTGGAAATGAAGCTAAACTATTCACTACCGAATGAGTCGGACCCTCACGTTGATGAGATAATGTGGGTTGAACTGGCCCGAGACAAGTCTGAAGTCCTTGTACAGTCGTGAGTTACATTTCCTCTATAACTTGTACACTGTTCACTGCCTAGGGAGTCACATCCTCTCATGGTTGAGATAATGTGTGAGGTCTTTGTACAGAACGTGTGTTATACACCCCTATACGTTATCATTATCCAGAGATTTTTAAGTTGCCAAATTAATTGTAGTTTTTGCTTTTGTACAGTTCACTAAATGATAAGTACGGTACAATCTTTTTCGTTTTCTGTAACGTAGCAGTTTTTAAGAGGATAAATTTTAGGTAGTTTTTGTTCAGTATTCATTCAAACAATGCAGCAATTTGCTCGTAACAATACAGTAGTAAAAATTAGCAGCTTCACAGAGTTGTTCTTTCATTATTCATCGTCAGCTGTGTTAATTAGTATTAGCATTTATACAAATATTTGCTGTATGTTTATTTGGATTCTACGTTTGAATTCTTTTTTTGATTTTCTTTATTTCAAATAGACTTTCTGGGGACTGAGCCTAACCACAGAGTGATAATGAGTTAAATAGGATTTCCCTGACCAATGACGAGTTAACATACTCACGACATTGATATTCTCTCTGCAATATTTTACACCATAGTGTCTTTATGACAGCACAGATTACCAGGGCCATGATGAAGCTAGAATGCTCAACCAAATTGAACTGGAGGAATAAGGCTGCGTTCACATAAACTTGAGTACGAGTCCGGCACTGTACGGGTTCCCGTATATGAGTTCCGGCAAACATGAGTTTGCGTGTATTTCAGTGGCGGCCGTTCGCATACATACGAGTATGTGTTACCTGTAAATTTCACTCGTATGAGTAGTTTTTGTGCAGGTCATGTTTTTATCCAACCTGTGTGAAGTAAACTACCCGTAAGTAACAATAATATAATGTACAAAAGCTGTGGCACACACTTGATGTCAGAACTGACGTCAGTGTAAAATTATTCATCCTCAGGGTGCGCATGCGCGGATGCGCGGTTGGTAATATTATTAGTGATGTCATGAAATATTTTTTGTTTATTCACGAAGCATTTCCTCGATTTAATTTCATTCACTACAGCCGACAGGTGTTGAGCTGTGTGCTTGAACAAGTGGCTGTGAACGCTCCACTCGTACGAGTGAAGCTTCTACGGGCCATAAACGGAGACCCGGACTTGTACTCGTACTCGTGTCTATGTGAATACAGCCTAAGTAACTGAGGTTATGTTAGCGTTTTCTTAGTTGTTGCATTTGTTGTTGATTGCCTTGTGACAGATACATGGCCGAGGCTCGTGATAAACTGCCTCCTCGTGACACGGACTTTGGACGTCAAGACTTTGGTTCAAACCAGCGCCAGCAGCAGCCGTGGCAGGATCAGGTAACTAACTGGTCATAATTAGATCTGTTAGCAGCTAAAATTTTTTTTAACAGTTAACATTACCAGAATTAACTATTAACTTGAAAGCAGTCAGATTCCGCACACCTCCGCCAAGGCAATGTTGTTCGCTAGGTGGCAGCCCTGTCTTCAGTTTTGCAGCGGTTTCTCTTATGCCCCATTGAAAGCAATGGTAACGAAAATTTCAAACTGATCCAGAATCCAGGATTCCTCCCCCAAAATTGAATCACTGGTAGTTTGTGCCATTCAAGACATTCCCAGATAATTTCAGAAAGATCCGTCCATAACTTTGAGTTATCTTGCTAACACACAGACAGACAGACAGACAGACAAACAAACAAAGTCTGGCAAAAACATTACCTCCTTGGCGGAGGTAATTATTCATTGATTTTGATCAAAAGCTGACAGTGGTGATTGCCAAGAAAACTTTTTTGTTTAGCATATTTTTCAGTATTGAGCTATAAGCTCTCACAGATGCACTAAGCTAAGTGTTTTTAACTCAGTTTTGTAGACAGTCAAAAATGTCGACTTTTTTGAAAAAAAAAACTGGCAGTTTTAGATGCTTGTTGTGATGTATCTCCTTTATTGTGTTTTTGTTAATGTCAGTTTAACTGAAATTTTAACACTAAATTTTACTTGATCGTTGACACTATTGATGACTAGTCAATGATGTGATTGGTTGCTAATTTCTGTGGCTATAATTATAATGGTCTGTTTACTGAAATACCGAAATGACTTACTTACTACTTTGATATTGTTGGTTTAAGACCTGTGGTTACCTTCCCAGCTGCAAAGTGTCACTGCTGTTTGTGTGGTACCACGTGTATAAGCTTAGTGACATGGATGTGCGCCATTGATATTTCACTTCCACAAATTATTTAGCTTAGTGAAATATTTTGCTTGATGAAAACTATTTGGCTTTAGACTTGTACTTTTTTAGAATCGTTTGATTTTCTTTGACTTTTACTTACTTTCGGTTGAAATCGTTAGTTTTTTTTTAGATTTACTTATGTCCAGTAGTTAGAAGTAGCAATGGTATAATTTGCATCACAGATAGCACTAGTTAGATGTAGTTGTTGCATGGTCTGCATTGTAGATTGTGTGGGTAATGTATGATAATTATGATAATGTATGATAATTATGCTGTTTGCTGTTGGCAGAGATCAGGCAGAAGGAGTGACCAGGGCTATCCGTCACAGTCCAGTGCTGGCAACGACCCTTCGATGCTTCCCCCAGTGGACAAGAGACCCCGTACCGGTGACCAGCGGACCGGACTGGACTGCATCAAGAAGGAGTACCAAG
>Ga0209367_1011097_pt1 | contig 11988 bp, 3 predicted proteins | sample WorMetLIZISLAND2_FD_187412 | JGI IMG/M metagenome (GOLD analysis project Ga0209367, IMG submission 187412) | Marine gutless worms symbiont microbial communities from Max Planck institute for Marine Microbiology, Germany - Olavius geniculatus... ... | reverse complement strand
TCGTGATCCTAGCTTGCACCGTTTTGATACAGCTCACGAGTGTGACGGACGGACAGACGGACAGACAGACGGACGCCCAGACGATGGCAAAGACGCGCGAAGCATTCTGCTTTCGCGCGTAAAAATCGTAGACGAGGGACACAGAAAGTCACTGACAAGTTATAACATAAAAACAAACCATTGACGAAAAACATAGAAAAAACTTAGCTGTCGTTAGGGTGGGCCGACCGTACTGCCTATATTTGAAGTCCAGCGTTTGACTTTGGTCACTGTCACGGGTCATGCCATGCTGACGGTGACACTGCTATATCGAACGCTACAATGAACGCAGGGATAAGATACGGTAATTCGGCGCGCATATGATAGCTGTAGGCAGAAACATTGCATTCAAAATTGCGCCTGAACCGCTGCAGTTAGAGACGTGGTTACTGACAGCATATAGGAACTCATCATCGCCCTGTCTAACGTTACCATTACCGACATCCTGCGACGTACGGTTTAGCCACAATACATGCGTTACTGCTTTACAGACAAACAGACAGGCAACACATCGTACTTACGACTCGATCTAACGGTCGGCCAAAAAGTATGAAATATACCACAGAGCATGAAATCAGTACCAGTCTGTACTTAATGACACAATCGCAGAGTGTTTGGATCAACGTCAGCAGATAATTGCTGCTCCAGCGAGTTATTAATTACTTTGCGCCTCATGGGCTATCTAAGCTGGTCACATTTTCTCGTGTGCTTATAGACATCTGCTATGCTAGAGCCACAGACGCCACTTTATGGGCTACAACAAAAAAACTGACCTGGTTCCAAATTAATACACTTGCCCCGTTTATCCAGATGTCGTTTTACTAGTTTCATTCTCAGCATTTTTGTCATTTTTACTCGGGCCATCTGTTTAGCGTTGACAGAAAAAAACTTATCTGTTCAACGTCGTACTGCAGATGGTACCACATTTGTGCATAAACATAAGCATATAAGGCGTAGGACTATTAAAGCTGTTGGTTTTGCCTAAATGTCTGCGGAAGCCACTAGGTCAGCTTACTGAACACAGCCTTCTTTTCTTTCGGAATAAGTAAATCGAGTACTGACATGCCTGACACGAGCGGGTTTTTATTACTGTGCCAGGCGGAAGGTAACACTGTGCAATCACACACACATGGCAGGTGACGCTCCTTGACTTACGTTTAGCCAAGCCGTGATTTGTATTATTATCTCCGCCACTGAAACGAAGTGAACATTGGAGGAGATATGAGATTGGTCGATCTGTGTGTCCGTGTACGTGTGTGTCCGTGTACGCTTGGTGGGGATAAGCACTCTTACGAGCACCTTCTGGTTGAATAAAAATAACGGATCCGAGTAATTTACTGGTTTTTTCGGTGTTTTGACGATCGATGTTGAGCGACAAGAACGCATCATTCGATGGCGAATTTCTCATTTCTTTTATTCGTGAAAACGTCGTTGTTATAGCTGACATGTGAAAATACATGTAGTCTGCATGCGTGGTGATGTGTATACAGGTACGCGAGTGTACAGTCCGCCGGAGTGGATTCAGCTGGGCATCTACGAGGGCAGCACGGGCACCGTCTGGTCACTGGGTGTTCTGCTGTATAACATGGTCTGCGGCGACATTCCATTCGAGACCGATGCACAGATCACCGCCGGCACCATCCGATTCCGGCGAAAAGTCTCACCTGGTAATTGGCTCATTTTAGACGTTCAGTGGCGTCGTGGGTTAGAAAAAATAAGGGGGAGGGGGACGGCAGGAAGCTGCAATTTTCTTCGATACAGCTGCAAATTTCTGTCAGAGAGGATTATCTGTGGTCAAGTGTTTTAATATTTTTTTCTCAATTGACCGTAAGTGGGTGATTTTCAGCCCCAAATTTTGTACTTTGGAAAAAATTTTCGACGGTTTAATATATAAGAGGCATTTGCCACGTTGCCATTTTTGTCTTGCGTCGATTTCATTTTTTTGTATTTATATCATGTCAGTCTGTGTAACAAACTAATAACAGGTCATAAAAACAGTGACGCACTGATCAGTACCCGTGAGAACTAGAGTGAAATAATGTGGCACAACCGACTAGATGTCAACAGTTTTTTTACTGTAAAACTTTCACAACAAACACACCAGTGAGCCAGCATTTTTGAGACGCCCAGTAAAATTTTACGCGTGGTGATTTCTTTAGGGACGGCTGGCTACCGACTGCTAGCACGGGAAATTTTTACGCCTGATATTTCGTAGTTACTGGTTCTTTCTCTTAGGCCGCATTAGGCCTACTGGTGTGAAACTGATCAGATTGGTGTGTCGTCGTGCTGTCGTTGGCAGGTGTTCGCCAGCTAATCCGATGGTGTCTCGAGCAGTACCCGACGCGGCGTCCCACGCTGCAGGGCATCCTCGATCATCCTTGGATGCAGCAGCTTCCATCAGTCGTCTGTGTCACTCCTGCCGCCGCACCGTCGACGCTCTGTGAGAGTCCGTACAGCAACCCCGCACTTTACCCAGTACTCCAGCCAGCCATGCCTGCTACCTGCTGACCACAGTGGCGACCAAATGGCCCCTCCCTCCCCCGGGAGACATCATCTTTTCTGGGTTGTCCCGCCGTTTGACCTGAATTTCTGAAGTGGTCTCCTGCCCTCAAGGAACGAGTCTCTGTTTTTGCGTCGTGTCCAGTCAGATATGTCGTTTTGCATTGACGAACAGTTGCGTCTGATTCAGAGAACGATTTTTTGGTGTAGTCAGAAAAAAAGGAAGAAATTCGTTTAGTCTGTGAGCTAATGCCGTTGAATGTTGACGCCCTTATTCCCTAAATCGCTAATCAAGCAAAAGCCCGAACCGTTGCTGACTGATTTTACGACAGAGCTGTTACGTGTAGTAACTTTTGACAGTTTCAAAACCCGCGCCTTGCGTCGTGTATTTTTGCCCGTTTTCGATCTCGGCTAAGTTCTAGCGAGATCTGTAGCGTTTGTTATTGGTTTCGATTTTTTTCCTTGTTCGATCGGCGTACACGCATTCATTTCAGTTCACCATTCCCGGCATTTTGTCAAAGCGAAATAGTTTGACGGTGGGATGTTTGCAATAATGAATTCGATTGACCGTATCCTTGCGCTTAGAAATCGCCATGTTTTTATCATATTTCTTTCATCTTGTCACGATTGCTAATTTTAATCACTGCTGTTTTACAATACATGATATTATGGTATATTTGAGTATTTTTGCTGATGGCATTTTAATCACGAGTGCCATATTTCGAAAACTTACATGCAATATCCGATAGACATTCTAATTGACGGAAGTACCAAAGTTTTGTTGTCACATTATGAAGTTTTATCGTGGTAATTTTCTTTATGCATTTATACGTGTATTTGTGTAATATTTCTGTATTTAATTGGCATGATTTGCGTATTTAAAGCTTACCTGAATTTAGCTGCTGACTGAAAAAAAATGCTGAGGTGTTTGCTTTAGCGTTCATATTCGGACGAGGTCGAATTATTCAGTGTTTGCATCGAATGTTTGAACGATTTTTTTTAAAATTGTTAGATCATAAGTAAGCGAATAATTGATTTGAATAGCATTTTATCGTTTGATGCTTTTAAATAATTCTACATGATTTTATCACTAGTTAAAATAGTGTAATTTAAATTGAAACAGTGATGGACAGAAATAGTTTTTTTTGTTTTCTCGGGGTAATTGTTGACTTTGCTAGTCAACGTTTCTCTTAGGTGTCCAGTTTTTGTGATTTATGTGAAAAGTAAAGGTGGGAAAAGACCCCAACAAATTAAGTGCAAATGCCAAAAATCGAACCAAAATTTACTGGGGTTTTCCCACCTTAAGTGTATTGTACAAAAGTTGCGCCACGTTCTTATTGAATCCCTTTTTCACTGGTCATCATCGGTAATTTTGATTACACTTGTTTTAAAACGCACGATTTTATCGAAAGCATAATAACGGCACTGATCACAATATTTCCATTCGTGAACGACAATAAAATCATTGTAAACAGAAAGAGACCAAACATTTTGATGTTTTATTTCTGTTTGGAGTGTGCGGACTGCCTTATATTGAAGTTATCGCTCAGTTGGTAACATCTATGCGGTTTCGTAATCACATTTTGCATACAATGCTGTTTCATGTACATATCTGTGCCTTATTTAATGCCGAGAACTCTGCTTCGTTTACTGTGCATTATTTCCGAGATTTTGCTCACTTGTGCACTTGGGTGAACAATTAACACGTGATGAATTTATATTTATGAAGACGAAAGATGTATTAATTAATTAATTAATTAACATTAATTTAAATTAATTAACGTTCATTTAAATAGAAGCAAACGACTGCTACCGTTTATTATTATTACGCGCTGCAACTCTTTTAATTTTTCAGTTGTATCGGTACAATGGGGTAAATAAGTTTGTTGTTTTAAAACATTGATCCAGAACTGCTGTTGAATTTTTTGTTCAAAAGGATGTAAACGTTTGCGATTTTTTTTCCGGTTTTCAGAGTTTTGGATTTTGTAATTTTGTGTGTATTATGTGGTCGTTTTGAGTACACGCTGATGATGGTGTGAACTGTCGGTATTAACACCGTTTTGTCGCGATTACTTACTATTTACAGCTGATTGTAAAAAGAAGTTTTGGTAATAAACATTGCTATATACTACCGATTTCTCTTCGTTTTGAATGATAATATAAATAATTGGTGTCGTCATCCGACAGAATTCAAGAACTCACTACGTGCAAGGCGAAAGTTGAATGTTTATAGCAGAAATCCAGCAAAACAAACTAAACCGCATCTTTTTTTCAGCTAAGGAGTTGGAACTACAACCTAGGTTGCAGTCGAAAGAACAAAGATGTCGCAGTACTTGTGCCGACATGTGTACGGCCGTCTGTGTTCGCCGCCGCACTGCAGTAGTGTGCAGTGAGCGCACGTGCGTGCGCGATCCGCCAGCCGTAAATAAGCATCCGTCAACCTGATCGAGATATGCGCCATTTTGTTGAGATATTGACCTGTGATGAACTTTGACCTTTAGATCTGAAAATTGGTAAACTACTGTCCTGGGGAACGTTTACATCAGTTTTTGTTTGAGACTACGCTTTTTGTTGACTCTTATACCGCGTTTACACGATCAAGCAAACATCGAGTATTTAGAGCACACGTCGTTCACATGTATTTTGAATGCATTTGCTCGATGTTTGCTTGATCGTGTAAACGGGGTATTAGATTTTGATGGGACAGACGGACGGGTCTTTTAGGACTTTGCACCGCGAAGTTATTGGAATTGTCCAGCAGCTGTTCGCGATAGACGTCCTTTCCATCTCATAACGCTGGTCGAAGTCCATTCAAAAACATTCATCAATCATATCCTGAGATCCAAATTAGATTTGCATGGCGTGCAACAGACCAGCCCGCATCACTATAGCGCTTCAGCTACGCCCACGCAATGCACTGTTCATCTGTGCGTCATTATAACGAGCGCGCGTGATGTCATATCTGCGTTATCGCTCTCTGGCTCTTCAGTCGGCGTCTCGGGACTTAAGATTCATCTTATGACCAATGTGGATTGTGGACCTGGCAAAATGTTAATTTTTTGGGCCACTATAACAGTTTTTACAATAATTGCGTTATGATCCCATTGAGCTGTAAATCTATATTGTAATTTTTTTTATCAAAAGTCTATTCGCCGCCGCGTTTGGAGAGAATACACAAATTGAGAAATGGCACATAAAGACATAGATTCGAACTTAACTTAATTAGTCTCCATCTTAATTAACAGAAAGTTTATTCTCGTCGTCTTAGTGGCTTAGGGCTATAGAAGATTTTTTTAAAATTTCTGTGCACGTTTTATAAGTTGGAATCTAGTAAATTTAACAGCGATATTTTTAAAGTTTTTAGGCTGTTCGTGTTGACTTTGGTTTGGCTTTTTATGAAAATATACACTCATAAAAAGCCAAGCCAAAGTCAACTGGCGTGTATGCATTGTAAGTAATTAACAAAGCATACAGATCATCAGTATGCGCTGAACCGCAACGCTTAGGGCCTAGTAATTTGTTAGAATCTTGAAAATTGTTAAAAGAAGAGAAACTTGGCTGTATTAGTATTTTAGACGCTGAACTGTTGCACTGCTTGTGTGGAAAGTTTCACAATACGAATAGCGGCATTACGGAAGAGCGAAAGAGAAAAGTAGGCCTACAGTTCTGACCCTTGAAATCTGGCATCTCTATAGTCCACCCTGTGGGCACGACAGCGTGAGAATTTGCTTCTTCCATCCAAAGGCCAAGAATGTGTGTGTGTGTGTGTTTGTATAAAACATACGATCGACAGTAGAATCTGAGCGGACAGGGCCACGCGCGAGTCAATAGGCCTAATTCCAGTATAAATGGTACCCACCGTAGTTATTTAATTGCCTGCACCGGCACATTTGTTACAGGACATTTGGTAGGCCTATGGGTTGCTGTAAGAACGGCCTTAATTTGCGTGTTTTGATGATTAGCTTAGGTAAAAAATACTGATATTTTTGAATGCGGAATCGTTTCGTGCAGCAGTAAAAGCAATTCCACCTATAGCGATACATTTCTCCCTAGCATGGTCTGTCTGTCTGTCACGTTTGTGCACTCTGCATGCTCGAGCCGTTCGACGGATTGAGATATCATTTGACAGGTACATTGTGGAATCCAACTAGGCTTACACCTGCGTTAGAAGGTCCCTAACCATATATGAATGCTGTCCCCCCGTCAGTCAAAACTTGCAATTGCCTATTTGCGATTCACCAAGGGCAGCATAGATAGCCTAAGCGACGCTGTGTTTTACTGAATCAATTCAGAACCTGTTCGCTATTTTACACAAACTTTGTCACAAAGTCACATTATACATTTACGCCATGTCTCTTCTGTCATGGTACCATGTTGTTTCTCTACGAATAAATGAAAAATCTTGCAGAACATCATGACGTCCGTGAGACGACTGACACCACCCGGGGCGCGAGGTATACAGGGTATCAATGAAGCGTCGTCGTCGTCGACGTCGTTTTCAAGCCATAGACCTATAGATCGTGCCCGTTGTCGGAGAACAGTTCTGTTTATCTCTTCCACTTGACCTGGCGCTACGACCAGTCATCATCGGCCGCATCGGTTGCATGACCGCACGTACTTCGTATTGTCTGCGACGTTAATTCACAACGCATGCAACAGATCGTATCTACGAGTCCTGAGAAATTTGGTTACAAACTGTCAAACTGGCATTAAAAGTTTTATTTATCATCACAACAGTAGTAGATCAAAATATTATTAACTACAGATGAGAAGCGAAAGGGAGTATACGTTTTAGTGAGAAGAATACATCGACTCCGAAAAGTCTAAACAGCATTACTAGATATATGCCTATAATACGCGTGCATAATAGTGACTGGCGACTGGGCTGCTCACGATTTCGCGCAGGACGATTCCGTGCAACCAAATGGTGCTGATTTGTAGTCATACGTAGTCTGTGACCGTAAAAATAACGGTGCACATGGATGCCAATGAAAATCATTTTTCAATCATTTTTTATTGAACCGGATATACACATAGTTGTAAAATACTTTAAAACTATAGTAGTTTAAAACGATCAGTCAAAATTTGTGTCTCTATTGAGTTTGTGGTCGAAGTAGGCCAGTGGAATACGACGTAGCAAGCCGACCCGACCACAACTCTTTGCTAGCCTGCTTATGGCATTTAGATCTAAATAAATAAAGTGACACGCAGGGAGCGTAAGCGTTTTCGGTTGAAGGTTGGCCTATATAGCCTACTCGCGAAATTCTACTTGTATCTGGAAGACTGGAAGCTGAACAAACAGGTCGAGGTTCGTCGAGGTCGTATGTAGACTTTATAGACTCTGAACCGATTGTCTCGATAGCTCTGACAGCACCGAGTCGCACCGATGGGCGTGCGTGCATTGTGTCTGCTTGCTTTTAACAGCATCTTCACTCGCCAGATGTCGATCTCGTTTGTGGACAGCAGGGCTACTGTTGAACTGGAAAGGTTCACTCCCTAGTATGCAAAAGAATTTTTTAGTAGGCCTAAGTAGTCAATATTATTATAGGCCTATATGCGTTATAGGCAAAAGACAGACGACATAAAATTATCGTACCCAAGACTATTTTTGGCCTAACTGTCGCCCAAAAATTGCGGCCGTATTAAGAGTAGCACAAACAGACAGACAGACAGACAGTGTGATATCAAAACACACAGACGCAAAACGCAAATGATTTTTTAACCTCCGAACCGAATTTAGGATGTAGATTCGGTTCGATTCTATGAACTGTTTAGGCCTACGCCTACCGCGTTTTATCGTCAGTCGCCAGATGGCGTATTGAACCGGTCTTGCGAAGCAGTTGTGACTGTGGGATCAGCCTTTGGCTTTACGTTTAATATTCTTATTCATTTACTCGTTATTTTTTCATGCACAGAACACACCGCAGCACATAGTAACATCGCAGCTGGGTAAAGCCCAAATTTTATTATGTCGACTTTCATCGAAACTTCGGGCCCCGAGTGGAAGTTTCGGTGAGAGTCACGAACACAAACCATGAAACGGAGATGTCACGAAAAAGTTTCGGACTTTCGAGCCATTTCAATATGTCGAGATTGTTGCGACAACGTTTTCTCTTCTCTGACAAGTTTACACACATTAGGTTTGTATAAAGGCGCGCATACAGAGCAACGTAACTGAACTGAACGGAACTCAGACTGACACGGCTTAGTTTTTTTCGACGAACTGACAATGGGCAAACAAGGCGAGCTTATTGGTCATTGTTGAAGCGTACGTGAGCGTAGTCACGTAGGCCACTGACGCCGTTAGACAGTGCTTGTAGTAATGCATTACTGCATGCCTATTGATCAGTTCGTTAAAAGCTAGGCCTAAACCATAAGCGTATTATACTCGGTTCAGTTCAGTTCAGCTACGTCGCTGTGTATGCGGCTCAAGATTTTGACTGCTTAAAGTCTTAAGCATCAGCATTGAACTTTATACTTAGCCTACATTGACAGTGTGAACGACAAACAGTAGGCTAAATGAATCATAAAATCGATAGATTAGGAACATTTTGCAGGCGATATTCAGCAAACATATGGGAACAAGAAAAGCCCATGCAGCTAACGCAAAAGGGAACGCGCAACAGCGGTGCATGTTTGAAAGCCCGGTAAAACAAAATATATGTTTCTATTACAGTCGCCAGAGGGCGCCAGACGACCGGCGGCTAATTATCTATAAGCCTAGTGTTTTTACGCGCGAAAGCAGCTACTGCTTTCAGCGCGTCTTAGCCATCGCAATTCTGTCTGTCTGTCCGTCCGACCGTCCGTCTGTCACACGGGTGGATCAGTCAAAAACGGTGCAACCTAAAATCACTAAATCTTCACTATCGGCTGCCTGGAAGACTCTAGTTTCAAAAACCGTAAAGCTTTTCCGTAAATTCGAAGGGGGACACCCTGAACGAGGGCGCTAAATGAGGGAGTGGGAACATTTCCGATTTTTAGCGTTTCGTTAGCATTAATTAGCTCAAATTTCTTGTAGGCCTACGTGCACTTGACAGAGGTCTCACTCTGCCAACGCCGATTGGCTGGAAATCGCAAATTTTCCCTACCCCCTCTTATTTAGCGCCCTCGATCCGCGTGACCCCCTTCGAATTTTTGGAAAAAAAACTTCACTGTTCCTGAAGCCACAGCCGTAGAGTCTTCCAGGCAGCCAATGGTGAAGATTTGGTGATCCTAGCTTGCACCGCTTTTGACTGATCCATTTCTGTGACAGACAGACGGACAGACGGACGGACGGACAAAATTGCGATGGCTAAGACCGGCTACAGCAGTAGCTGCTGTTGCGCGTAATAATAACTAAGCTAATCGATGTGACGTAATTGTATTCGCCAGGTGGTAGCGCTAGTCTTGCAAGAGACACGTAAAAGTAGCCTATAATAAGGCCGTACTGTAAAATTCAAATTCAGCAGTCACGATAAAAAACTTAAACCGGCTAGAATTCAGCAAACATAGGCCGATAGGTCTTTGGAGAAAACACGCTGTGTCCCAATAAAAAGAAACCCCGACATTATCGATCGTAAGCTATGTCAGTGGCTTATTTAGGATTTGGCAAAGGGAGGGCCATGGCGAGCGCGTGGAGGGCGAGCCTATAACGGGGGTCTGGGGGGGCAGAGCCCCCAGCGGGGTTCAGGGACAGAGCCCCTGGTCGGGGGGTCAGGGGGCGAAGCCCCCCTGAAGCTGAAACACTTTTTGCTTCTGAATGTTTAATAGAAACCGCAAATTCGCCCATTTTTCTGAAAATAGGACACGCAAAAGATCATCAAACATTGTTGAATTTTGCAATTCTTGCTGAAAAATGGCAAAAAACGCACCTTTTCATATAAAGTCGCCTGTAAAAAATTTTCATGGTCGGGCCAAAGGGGGGCCATCGCACCGTGCCCTTCCCCTAAATACGCCACTGGCTATAGTCTTGTAGGTGGATTGACGCGCGCTATTATGCTGTACGGCGTCCTTGGCATGGTTCCCGTCTCTCTGTTTGTCGTTCGTCTGCCCGAGTGCCCGTTCACATGCATTGTGGCTAAACGGTAGGTGTTATCAATAAACTTTTACACGATTAATTAGCGCGGTGTGTCGGCGCTTCGCACACAAAATTTTAGCGATCCAGTGCAAAAGAAACATTTTTTTTGAAATTTGGGGTTGAGATATGGGGTAAGCATAATGCCCGTTTTCAACCAATAAGTCACCGTATCTCAAAATCGGCGAAACGGTCAAAGTTGCTATTGATCATTGATAGAAAGCCGCACAAGCCCTTTCAGACGACACGAAAATCATGGACCTTAGATAACGCTGAAGGTCATTATGCACTCTGTTAGTCTATGCCAATCGTGCGATATTGTGGCTAAACGGTGCGTCGAAGGGTGATCGATATTACTATCGGTTGTCAGTGGTAGCCATGTTTCTATCTGCAGCGGTTTGGCCGCAATTTTGAATAAAGTTGCTGCTTGCAGCTATCACCGATGTACGTACGCCGAATTACCGTATCGTCACTATCGTGTTAACTGTGGTGTTCGATATAGCAACGTCACCATAGCGTGCAACAAACTGTAGTCACTCTGGGAAATCGTTTTCTTTCGGATGCTGGCCTGCCTACGGATATCGGCGGTACGGTCGGTCCACTCTAGCACCAGCTGCGTTTATTTTATATTTAAACCGCATTTTAATAGTTAAGCTAATCTCGACGCTAATACTGATTATTAGTTGTACAATTGTAGGGGGCTTACTAGTTATGCAGAATTACTCAAAAAGTGTGCAAAAATTTTTTACGTCTGCAAATATTTTAGTGGGGCGTGAAACATTTTCACGCCCGTAGCCTGCTAATTAAATGATCGAAAAATTGATTCTGTAAAACATGTTTTTTTTCGAGAAAACAGGCCTACAAATAATACGATATCGATGCATGTGCCTACAAAAAGGACGCGTACGCAGTCGTGCACTCGACGTAAAATGTTTCGAAACTTTTTTGTAACTGTTTAGATGTTTTAGCTTATAATGTCTTCAGTTAGTGCTGCCACTTTACTCTGAAAATAAAACAAGTTGGCCTTTTTGTCAAAATTGAAAAAAGTTAAAAACACAAGAAGAAGAAAATAGATGTTAGTGTCAAGTTGTCACTGCAGTATAGGCCTAGCAGAACTTATCAGCAAATCTTCTTTTAGTTAGCACTGAAATGTTTTCTGTGATGATGGCACAGAATATCATCCGACAGCCGCCTTGGACGGCCTTAGCCGCGTACGTACGAGCACCCAAGGGCTAAAGCTACAAGAAATTTGAGCTAATGCTCACGAGACGCGCGAAAGCCTTATAGCAGTTCCGGTTCTGTAGTTTAGCTGAAAAATTGGGTGTTCACGCTAAGTTTATATACAAGTACCACATTCTCTATCTGGATCGCATAACGATAGTTCCGTGGTGCGACCT
>Ga0209367_1011095_pt1 | contig 11990 bp, 4 predicted proteins | sample WorMetLIZISLAND2_FD_187412 | JGI IMG/M metagenome (GOLD analysis project Ga0209367, IMG submission 187412) | Marine gutless worms symbiont microbial communities from Max Planck institute for Marine Microbiology, Germany - Olavius geniculatus... ... | reverse complement strand
TACCTGAAAACGACAGTGAAACTGCTTTACACGTGTTTCCTGTAAACAATCTCGCTGCTAGTATTATCTTTCAATATGTAGTAAAAGTTGGCACTCAAACCGTTTTTGATCTAGATAAAGCTTATTTGTACAACGCTTACAAGGATATGTGGTTAAGCAAAAAGTCGAGAAAAAATGCTGGATTTAAAGGAATCCAAAACATAAGCCTCAGAAAGAGACGGGTAAAACGTTTCAACCCCGACGGGAAGGAAACTGATGACACAGTTACGTCAGGTTTCGTAGTTAATGTAGATGAGGAAATATTAATAGATGTTTACAAAAATAGATACATTATTCCACTAGATTTTGAAGCAATATGAAATCATATGCCTTTATCGTCAGATTTGGAGGTAAGTTTTGAACTGACTATTAGTGAAATTAAGTACGTGTTAAACTATCCCGAGACTGCCAAACGTCCTTCATTTAGGATGAAAGAACTGAAATTAGAATACGAAACTGTACGCGATAAACAACCGCAGCAAGAAATCAGTAATGCCTTAACAGCAGGCGTACAATATTTCTTCGATCATGTAAGGCATTGTACAGAAACGGTTATAAAGAAGAAACTTTTTGGCCTGAAAGCTGTAGATTTTTTGTCAGAAGATATTAAACAAAATCAGATAGTAGATATCGATGCGCAATCATATTACGAAAACAATAAATTTGCTATTTTTATAGATTTACGATCTACTGAAGACAATCAGTTACATGGTAGTGGAAAAATTCAACTTTCTGGCGATGACATCCTGTTAACAATGACAAAGAAAAAGGAATTAAGTCCTGGTATATGCCATATGCGCGTATATCTTGTGTCAGATGCAAGGCTCATTATAAAAAATAAAGAACTTAAAAGTTTTGATCTTTAACAATTTTTATCAATTCGTCTTTTAGATTAATTTTAAAAAAGTAGTAAAAAAGCGAATGCTAGCCTGCTTCATGCACGTTTTTGTAGGGCCAGAAGACCTCTGGTTGACAGAGAGGCCCTTGAGGCAAACCATCACTGGCGCTGATGTTTTAAAAAAATCCGCCCGGTGATTAGTGTTTGCTTCGAGGGCATGTGAGACTGCTTTAATGAAGTTTTCTAGCCCCCGTGTAAAGTGTCCTGGAACATGTCTGGAGCGAGTAAGTAAAATAGATAACCGTTTCCTAAACTTGTTGTGAGGAACCGGTGAATATTTAACCCTTATGGCGCTTAACATGACCACGCGGATGCTGCGAGTAAGCAAGTAAGTAAATAAGTAGCTAGAGCTGGGTAGTGTGGGTGTCTGCCACTAAAAATAAGTAAAAGGTCTCATCCCGTGGCCTAAGTGTGGCATAGCTGCTTCATATACTACTGATAAACAAGGAACATTAAACGAATTGGTGAGAAAAATCTGTTACATAAATTCTGTGTATAGGCCTATACACGGTGTTTCATAAAGGGACCCCTTTTTGTTTTTCTCATAATTCACTCGTTATGAGGCGTGCATCTGCAAATGCTTTTTGCCAGTTTTTAGAGTCTACTACTCTGAACGCTTTTCGCAAAGAATCACTGACAGAGTGACGCGTCGTCACTCGTGCAGCCTGCGCTTAAGCCAAACTTGAAACAAAAAAGCCCAGCTGTCGCTAGAGAAGACGCGCTACAGCTACAGTTCATGTTGCAGTACTGACCTTCAAAGTCATCCAAGGTCAATAATTTTCATCTCATCTGAAAAGGCGTATGCAAAGACACTAACAGCTGTTTTTATCTATTCTTGTAGACAAACTAAAAATTCACTCGCTTGTCCTTATTCTTTTTATCAGATGCTTGTTATTGTTTCAGTTCATGTGCTTTCTTAATGATGTGATAGTCAGAAATTCAGTAGTGAAAATTTTAGTGGTCATTAAAAATATTTCATCAGTTATTTACATGATTGACAGATAGTTCGCCAAAGATTACTATAAATTAATGTGCGGTATTCATTTTGATTTATTTTTTGTAGTCAATCAGAAAAACCACAAAAACTGCAGAATTCAACTACTTAAGGCTTAAGTCCAAAATTGTAATCAAGTTGTAATTGATAAAACAATTGAGCTATTTTTATGATAAATCAATTTTCTAATCAGTAACTTCCTCTTCCCTATTTTTTATCGTTACCATCTGTGATTTATTTTATACCCTGCTTACATGATAACGCTGGCTTGACAAGCGCTCGCCAAGCCAGCTGGATAAATGCTTGCAATATTTGATGTTGCAAGCATTCATCCTGTGAACACTCATCAGGACTCAATGCGCTGGTCTGTCAGACTGAGACTGGCTATTTCGTTGTTTGAATGGGTGTAATATTGCAACATTTATGAAGCTGGCTTGATGAGCCACAGCGCTTGTTCAGCATTTTGGCCATTTGAGCTAGCTCCATCATGTAAACGGGGTATAAGTTTTCTTTCATTTTCAACGTGTTATACGGTTATGTTTAAGGGCATATTAAGACTTCTGTGGGTTTGGAGCTGAGAATTTCAGATAAGTTTGTGACCAATTGAATAGTAATAAGATAGGTTGTAGGTGGGTGGATAATATAGAACTTTGACTTTTTTGACGTTTTCCGTTTTTAAAAAGCCTAAAAACCTGTTTTTTTCAAACCAACTGTCCAGCTCTTGCTTCAGCCCTGGACTGGCTTAGCACTAAGCCCACAGTGAAAAGTCTTAAAACAATCTGAACACAACTCGAAAACCAAACCAAAACATTAAAATATCACTAAAATTACAGCGCTTACTCTTTTGCCATTTTCTTCTTAAGAAGTTGTCCTATCAAAACCAAATTGCCCATCTTGGCCGCGTACTTCTCACACAGCATTTGCATTTTGCCATCATGTATCTCACGAACCATTTCCATCTTGGACTCGAGATATTTTGGCTGCACTGACTTAGCATTGACTTTCCTATTGGTGGTCCAGTGTAACCACGGGTCTATCTTGCACTGTTACGGAGATATGGGGCCTCAAAAATAATGGGGTCACGACTTTGACCATTTGGGGTCACGTGACCAGTGACCATTCGACTCGGCATATGCGGTTTTCTATTGGTGGTCCATTGTGACCACCGTTAGGGTGATATAAAGCCTCAAACTTGCATTTGCCCATGTTAACGGCCAAAAGTTCACTGCATGCGCCGTGTCACGGGACCTGTAGGCAGGGGGTCCAAAATAGCCGCATATTTGGAATTCCCGAGGCCACACTGCCCATTCACTATGCCACTTTGGTGAGGCTACGATGACGATTAAGGGTAGTTTGTAGATGAGCATCTCTATTGTTAAGCATTTTTAGTTGTAATTTTTCCAAGTCCGAAAATGGGCCTAAAATTTTCGGTTTTGGGGGGATTTAAGGGGAAAAATATGAAAGATGAATGTTGAGGCCCCCAAGGAAATCAATCCTCAGCGAAGCACGTCATCCAGTGCAAAGAATGCGGTGATACTCCCAAAAATGTGTTCTCCAGAGCTTGGCAAGAAAAGTAAAAAAAGAAAAAATAACCCAATTGAACATTATATTTCACCCCTTTGCCCCGCCGACCCCACTGGGCCGATTTGTACCATTTTTGGCACGTAGGGTCAGACCGCCGACGTAATCATCCAAGTCAAATTTTAAGTCGATTGGTTCAGGGGTTTGGGGGCTACGGGTGCCCAAATTCCTGGGTTTCCCATTGACTTTGACAGTCGCCCTTACAACAGTGTTACGCACTACCGTGCTACACTGTGATAAAATAAGACGGTGAATCACAAACGTGACTTTTATGCGGCAATCAAGTCAGCGCTAACACACATTCACAAACAAAATGAAAACACCTTGCAATTGTGCATGGATGATTGGACATTATACAAACAGCCTACAATTAGTGCTCAAAAATCAAAAACGGATTAATGCATTAGCCAAAGAGGCCATGGTCTAGGGCCCCACACTTTTATGGGCCTCGTGCTAAGATGTACTATATATGATCAGCTGATTCGGAGAACAGTAATCCAAATTAATGCCATCGTGTGTCACATCTTAACACTGAAATGCACCAAACTCGATTTTGGCTGGGGCTTCACTCCAGACCCCGCTGGAGCAGCTCACAGCCCTCTCCCAGACCTCTTAGTCTTAATTGAATTTAAAGGGTTGCACACAAAGAAATGGTGGGATACAACCTTTTTAAATTTTGGCTGTTTGACAAATGCTTAGATAACAGATGGTTTATTGTAATCTGTACCATAAGTGCATGATTAAAAAATAATCCAGCAACTTGCAGTCACAAAAACATCATGCACATCTTTTAATCATGCACATGTGTAAGGGGGCCCCGCAAAAAAATGGCCTAAGGCCCTTCAAAGCCTTAATCCCGTCCTGCAAGAAATACAGTCAAGAGTGTAGTAGGGCATGGACACTGTAGACACTACAATGATCTATGTAGCTAATAAAACGAAAAATACCACAAAACTTCGATTAGAAGTCATGTCCCAAATAAACACTGAGTCCTGGGTATAAGCCAGATCCCAGTTTCACAGAATACAGCTTACTATGATTAAGATACCCATGTAACATATCTTGACAGTTTTCTGATTCTTTTGAAAATACAGTAAAATACGGGTAGGCCCTGGGGTTCAAGGTAGCCTAACTTGTACTCATACAAGCCGGGTCCCGACTAAATGCCAGATCCCAGATACAGGCTGGGAGTCAAGATAATTTGTACTAATAGAAACTGGAGGCTTCTATTCCAAGTTTTATGGTAAACAATGCCGACATATTACCATAATTACACTGCATTTTTTGCGTACAAATCAGTTCAAAACATAGTGCAACAAAAAATGTCAAAATTAATGCAGGACGGCGCCTTACATCACTAAGTTCCAGGCGCTCCCGAAACTTTGCCCAGAACCACACATTAGAGACAAACATAACAGACATTATGCCCTTTCACAGTTCCGATTCTGGCAGCTACGAGACAACAGGAATCAACAGTGAAAAGTTCTGATGCAAGAGACAAGGTAGCCACAATTATTTTTGTTTTTAAAAAATCAAGGACTTTCAAGTAGCTTTTCCAGACCTATTCCCACGGCACTTTACCACATCATATTAGACGTTTCTGAAATAATCTTTTTAAAAATTGCATCGTGATCATGGATTATGGACTTTTCATACCATGGGCTATTCATGTGTCGTGTACTTCTAGAGTTTAGCAGCGCACAGCAGCTTGGAGGCTGAAATCTCTGGAGCGGATTGGGGCTCCAAAGTCCAGACCTTCATAATGTGATTAATTTAAATTTTATTTTTTTTTAAATTCGAAGTTCATAACGATAATATCAAATTTATCCGCTTGATAAATGAACAACAAAAGCAGTGGTCAGTGCTCCAGCCAGAATATTATTAGGCCTATTCATCTCCTCAAATAATAAAAGTTCAATTTTGGGCAGTTTCTGGTTGTAATTAACACATCACAGGCAACAATAAATTAACAGTATGAACAGTCCATGGTACTAAAAGTCCAATCACCATGGTCATAGTGATTTTGAAAAACTGACATTCGCGTACTTAAGACCCTTTTCCATCGAATTCCAAAACTTTCAAGACCGCATTTGGTTTTCAAGGACATTCCAGGTCAGGCAAAAATGGAAACTTTTCAAGTACTTTTAGTGCCTGTCACCACCCTGAAAAGATTCAAAGTTTACTTCTGCAGAAAAACCCAAAGCAGCTACTGCTTTCAGCTCGTCTTAGCCATCGCAATTCTGTCCGTCTGTAAGTCTGTCACACAGGTGGATCAGTCAAAAACGGTGCAAGATAGAATCACCAAATCTTCACCACCGGCTAACTGGAAGACTCTAGTTTCAGGAACCGCAAAGTTTTTCCATATATTCGAAGGGGGTCACCACAAATGAAAGCGCTAAATGAGGGGGTGGGCAAAATTTGCAATTTTTGGCCAATAAGCAGCTGTATCTCAGTAATGGTGCGAGTGAGTGAATGAGTGAGTATGGTTTAGCGTCGCACTTGACACAGTATAGGTCATTTCGAGGACGACCTTTTCAGGCAGAATGCACACAAACACATAATAATAGAACAGTAAGTTTAAACTTTACAATAGACAGAAAGTTTAACCTAACGGTGTGAGATAGGGCCTAGGTTACTATTAATCACTAATAGGAAGTCGTACACTGGCTCTCGATTGGCGGCAAATTCAATGACCTTGAATTACCAAAATAGGGGGTTTTATGGATTTTTTTGGCGATTTCGGGCTGCGACACAAGTCTATATCATCACAAAATGGCGCCACAGAACTATCGTTAGGCCTATGCAATCCATATAGAGAATTTGGTATTTGTATATTAACTTAGCGTGAACCCCCCAATTTTCAGCTAAACTACTGAAACAGAACTGCTATAGGCTTTCGCACGTCTTGTGAGCATTAGCTCAAATTTCTTGTCTTCAGTATGCAAACGATGATGACAAGCAGTACTTGAATTCTGTAGTTTTCATGGTCTTTCTTGACTAACAAAATTAATCCAAACTGATCAATAAATTTTGATTAACTTTCGAAAATTAATCAATTAAAAATTTGTAACTGATTGCAGTCTTACCAGAATTAATGTCATGAGTGATGTCAAAGACCAAAAAACATAAGAGGTGATGGATTGTGCGTTAAAGTTGACTGTTGATATGACTCTGACTCTCTCTCGTCAGAGTAGATTAGACAGCACCAGCAGCTAGAAAATTGGTTTATATCCCAGTCTGACAGAACACATCTTGAAATGCACTACTACATGATCTTTGTGCTTAAAATATTTACCACACGAGCCACAGCAGAACTGCTTGAAATCGGAGTGTTTCAGCTGATGATGTTTCAATTCACCTGCTGTATAGAAACACTTTGGACATACACCGCAAACATACGGCTTCACATCTTGATGACGAAGTGAATGTTTCTTAAGGTCACCACTCCGGCTGAATTTCTTCTGACAAATGTGACATGTCAGCCAAGTACCTTCATTGTGTTACTTCAGCAGATGTACCTTGAGTTGGTATTGATTTGCAAAATGGTCCTCACAGTGAGTACGAGTATGGCTTTGCATCAGTCTGAGTATAAACATGCTTGTTCAGATCACCACTACTTTTAAACATCTTCCCACAGAAACGACAGGCATAAGGTCTTCTATTGCTGTGTACAAAATGTTTATGTGTCTGCAAGTTGCTGGATTGGCTGAAGCTTGCATCACACGGTGAACACTGGTATGGTTTGTCTCCCATGTGGACTCTCATGTGAGTGCGTAGACTGGCAGAGCAGCTAAATGCCTTGCCACACTCATGGCATTTGCATGGTTTCTCTCCACTGTGACTTCTGCTGTGTCTAACAAGGTTACCTGATAGTGTAAATTGTTTGCCGCAAACAAACAGTACATTCAAACGGCTTCTCTCCAGAATGACTTCGTCTGTGTTCTGTTAATGTTATGGTGTCTCTGAAACACTTTCCACACTCAGTACACTTGTACTTGCTGCTGTGAACATTCATATGCTTCCTCAAGCCATCTACAGTCCTAAAAAATTTCTCACACTGATCGCATGAATGCTGTTCTCTAGTGTGTGTTTGCTTGTGCTGTTTCAAATGTTTTTTGTTGTAAACCGTTTGCCACACACTGTACACACATATGGTCTTGGCTTGTCAGCATGTGGATGATCAGTGATATCATTACTATCAGCTTCAATCTTCACCCGAACTGAACTCTCACCTGTACAATATGCACATTGCGTAACACAGTAACATAATATATACCAATACTGCATGAAATAATAGCACAATTTGCCGCTATCAACCACAATGCCTGAAGCCAATATCCTATACGTTTGATGCTACATACTGTGTTCAAATGAGAAAGTTCATACTATTAAACGTAATAATTAATTTTTTTGCACAAAAGCAGCTATGCTTTCTGTGCATCTTAGCCATCGCAATTCTGTCCGTCCGTCTGTCTGTCTGTTCGTCACACGGGTGGATCAGGCAAAAACGCCGAATGCCAAAATAGGGATTTTTTATGGATTTTCGGGCGATTTTGGGCTGCGACACAAAAATCATTCACAAGGTGGTGCCACGGTACTGGCGTTGGTGGCGTGCGCGTTTCGCCTGAAACGAAGTTACTCTACGCCGGGCCCGGTTAGTATTGTGATGGGTGACTGCCTGCGGGCAGGAACTGCTATAGGCTTTCACGCGTCCCATGAGCATTAGCTCAAATTTCTTGTTTTAACCTGATAACATTGTGAACATTAGTGACTAACTAATTGTTAATCTTAATCAAAAGCTAACAGCAGACAGTGGAAATTTCAAAGGAAATGCATTTTACATTTAGCAAATTTTTCAGTTATTAAACTATAATGTCTCAGAGATCATCATCATCATATATTCGTTTAAAGTTGACAAGCACAACTTTCAACAACGCAAGCACAAGATACGTAATAAATCCAAAAGCATGCAAGCGGAAGCGTCTCATAGTTTGTCCAAAAGCTAAAAACAACTTTAACGAAACTTACTTTCAAAAACTATCGTTACAGACAGAACAAGTGGGAGGATTTATGGCTAAAACACTAAAAACAGACAAACAAATCAAGTATCGTAACAGGTTTGTTAGCTAATGACCGTAGATTAAAAGAAAGAGATGCACCGAGTCACATAACTTCAGTGTTTTAACACATTCTAGTAGACAGAATAAAACACAGACCTTTTTGCAAAAAGAACTTATTGACTCATGACTTCAGATTGTTATTGCGATCAGACTGTATACACCATATAATTTTTTTACCCATGGATGTAAATTTAAGCTATACTTTAACCATCAAAATCTGATTATTTGTTAAAAATTTCTAATGTTAATTTCTGCTGATACGCCAAGTGACTCCCTTTTATCTCTTTCGCTATTAGGATTGTTTCATTATACAACTGCAGAAACCCTGCTGAAAAAATCATTTTTTGGCAATTTCCATTGCAAAGACTGTAATTAGATAACAACTAAACAAAGTCCTCTTCACTTTCGTCTTTGATGCAATTCTGTGCAGAAAATAAATTCAGACACTAGCGGCACTAGGAAAGATGTCTTACATCAGCTATTGGCAAACAGCATCAATTTGGGAAAAAAACTTGACAAATAGACGAGGTCATTAAATAGTGTGTGTGTCAAATTTTCCATAGAATTTCTCCTGGTACTGTAAAATGGGGATCAAATCCATTGTTAGTCCACCCCGAAACGATAGATTTCAAAGCAAACTTATGTTTTGCTACTAAATTTACTGCAGATGTTTTAAAAATCTTTTTTGTTTCGCCATGGTATCTCCAAGCTCCACCAGCCGATAGAGCAAAATTTTGCATCGTGGTCTGTACTAGGCTGAATTTTTAAAACTGGCTCCAAATATTTGGAGGGCACTCCCCAAAAAAATTGTAGGGAACAAAAACCTGCAAAATTTGACCCAATTTCAGACAAATTCAAACTTCAACGGCGAATATCTCCGAAAGGATGAAGATATTCAAAATCGGACATGTACTTCATCGACTGCGAATCCTCCCGTGTTCAGCGAAAAAGTCCGGTGAACTTTGGTCCACTGATTACGGAGATCTAAGGGTGGAATCATACAAACCCAAATCGACTTTTTTGTGAAGCCACATTTCGGCCCCTAATGGATGCTGCACCCCCAAAATTTTGCATGTGCTAGAGAATGCTCGTCTTGGTAGCACACACGCCATTAAAGATGGGGGTCCCCCTAACAATTTTCCTCAAAAAGGTCAAAAATTAGCTCAAAATGTAGCATATGAGCCTCAAGATCAAGATCAAGACATCTATGTGCTACTGTCAAATGCAGCATAATTTCAGAGGTGCTGAAGATCTATACAAATTTGGCAAAGAATATTTAAGCACACTGATATGCAAGATCTACCGATTTTCTAGAAAAAATTTTTAAAAAGAAATTCTTGTCGTATCACACAGGTAACCATCCGCAAGTTATCAAAGGTCAAAAATACTGATTTTTGGCCAACCATTTACTGCATTATAACTATCTTAAAACCATTAAATCATTAAATCTACCACAAGCTTCGTTTCTACCATTTCTGTGAAAACAACACAGGTTAATAAATTATTTTTGGGTTGCAGCAGCAAGTTCTTTATATACAGGTGATTTCACTGCTAATGTGCATCTACTGAAAAAGGCCACTGGACAAAAAGCCACCGAACAAAAGGCCACAGTTATAGATGTTGACTCAGTATAACTGCGTGCTGCCGGGAAGACTCTAGTTTCAGGAACAGTAAAGCATTTCCATAAATTCGAAAGGGGTCATCCTAAATGAGTGCGCTAAATGAGAGGGGGTAGAAAAAATTTGCGATTTTTAGCCAACAAGTCGCTGTATCTCAATAACGGAGCGAGATAGGGCCTAGATTAATAAGTGGCCTTTTGTCCCGGTGGCCTTATGTCTGGTGGCCTTTTGTCCAGTGGCCTTTTGTCCGTACACCACATCTACCTACTTCTGGCATATTAACAAAGAATATTAATGAACTGGACACAAATTTTTAATTGCTTCGTTGCCAACAGTCTCTGCTGCGCATTTTGATGCAAACATCACAATCCTAAGACAAAGAGTTCAAAATAGCTTGCATGGCAAACTTTGTGCCATTTTTCCGGACCACCCTGTACTTTATGGCAAAATGACTTCTTCAAATCACGCAATGTCAACATACTGTTCCTGGGTGAGTCTGGAAATTGCAACCACAGGCTGCAGATGACGGTCTCTGTAAGCGTCCATGACCACTACATTTTCATTACGTACTTCATTACATACATTCCCTTCCTCAGTTTCATTCCATTCATCAATCTGAAACACATATGACAGCAGCATTTATTCACCAAAAGTTCAAGGTAAAAAATGCCTTTAGAAATGATCTCAACAACACAATGGGTTTTAACTGATATTTTTAAAAAATCCAAACTAAACAGGTTTGGATTTTTTGGGATTTTGTTGTTTTTATGGCATTTATGTTTAAAGTAATTAAACTGAGCACTGCTATACATTTGTCCACATCAGATAAAGATAATTCTCGTTTTAAAACTTAACTGCAACAAAATGTCATTATTAGTGCCATAAGAAATTAAAATTTGTTTCGGATAATTTTAAGTTGGTTACCCAATAAAACCAACTGGTTGATAGAACAGATATAAACGACCCATACAGCTTCAATAACTGAACAGTGAATGCTGGAAAATGAGCAATTTACTGCAGGCTGCAGTTAATAAAAAAAAACAGCGTAATATTGGGATCTGGATCTGAATAGTTAGTTGGCTAAGCTCCACACTGCCGAGGTGACAACTATGGTCCAGTGTGACTGGCCAGTCGGCTCTTAAACAGTGCTAAATAGCTGGCTGACACGATGTACTGAGACGAAGCGTTCCGGCCTTTCAGTGAACCTAATACAGTAAGACTGTCTGTAGTTCTCAGTATGAGATCTTGAAGTAACCAGCTTCTGTTTATTTGCATCTGCACCAAGAAAAATATAGAAGATAAAGTGAAATCGATGGAAGTTTAAAACACCAAAAAATGTTTAATTTTAGTACAATCACCAAAACTAAATCTGGGAGTTGCTAACATATCTTTCACCAGCCAAATAACAATTCTGTCTGACAGTCAGAACAAGATTATTACAAACATCAATTGTGTAGATATAAAAATAATACAAAAACTAGAAATTTGGGGCAAAGCCCAACGTGAGTCCGCCCGGCGCCCTAAGTCCGATTGGGGGAAATTAGGGGGACGGGGTAAAAAGGGAGGAGAGAATTTCCCCGGCCTCAAAGTCACGTGGCCCGAACTCAAATGCATTGGCATACGCCGAACGCGCATTGTCGACTTAGGGTAGGTCAACATTAGCGCTTATAACTTGGTTCGTAGTGGACGGAATTTCACAAAATGTTTTTTGTTCAATGCCGAAAGGATCGCTCTCGTCA
>Ga0209367_1011094_pt1 | contig 11990 bp, 8 predicted proteins | sample WorMetLIZISLAND2_FD_187412 | JGI IMG/M metagenome (GOLD analysis project Ga0209367, IMG submission 187412) | Marine gutless worms symbiont microbial communities from Max Planck institute for Marine Microbiology, Germany - Olavius geniculatus... ... | reverse complement strand
CAGCACGTAGGCCTATTAACAAAAACATGCATTTTCAACACGGTTACAGCGTATTTGTGCGAGTGTAACTGGCTGACTTTAAACCGTGTTGAAACATATTTTATGACTGTGATCGACAGTGAGTTCAGCCTGAAAATGGGTGCTGTGCACAGACTCGAGCCACGCTTCGATCGTCACCCTTTATTGGAGTGAGATTATAAACATTTATAACACTCTGCGCACTGCAGTGTGAGAGAGGCAACAAAAGTACATCTGCCGTAAAATAATTTTGTGTGTAAATGATGACATGATTAGTTTGCGTGCGGGCAGATATTATACTGAACTTTCGTACGACCTACGTGAGCAAGTGCGGTCAAGTTGTCTACGACTCCCGGCAGATGGCGCTCAACTACATTCGAGGCTGGTTTTTGCTGGATCTACTCGCGGCCATTCCATTCGATCTGCTCTACGCCTTCCAAGTCAACACGGTAGCGCACGGCTGCTGCAATATCTCTACTTTAGACATAGGCCTAACATGTCTAGATCGAACGACCTACACTGGATGTATTAGCTATAATTCGCTTTCCGAATGCGCGTACAACAGTGTTTTTACCGCTCATCGCCATTGCAAGCGCGGCTTTGAGATCTGCAGGCATGTTTAGCACGTTTGGCCAAACAGAAGCTTCACTAAAAGGTCCCTGATGTGATTTAATGTTAAAATGTCATTTCACAAGCTTATATGTTACTTTGGGTTTTTGTTTTGCAGTGCATGATGTTGTCTGCGCAAAGTCATTACTAGATATAGTGCCCATACCGTCACTTTACCGACAGTTGTTGAGCGAATTAGCCAAAGGTCATTTCAGCCACTGCAAATGTCTTTAAATCCTCGACGTGTTTGTCGGTTGCTTTGCGTAGCCTGTCAGCAGAATTGCTGAAAATTACGGACACATTTTAGAGCTGACTACTAGAATCAGTCGACTACATTTTTTTCGAATTGTACAGCTCAGTAGGCTTAATAGGCCTATATCGATCTAAGATTTTGTTGTGTTGTGCCTACTTGTTTAACATCTCGAAATAAGGTAGACCTATCGCCAGTAAGTGCATGCTATGTTATCTCTATTCGCGAGATGGCGCCAGTCTGCTGTAGCAAGTGATGGTTGCAGCTAGCCATCCTACAGTCAGTTCACAGCGTGGTTAATCTTGGCGAAGTTTGATACGCTTTGCGTCTTTCAACAAGCTACTGTGGTAACTTTTGTTGCGTTGGGACAAATTTTAGTCGAAAGTTCCCCCAAATCACTAAAATTACGACTATGTCCAAAAGATCGCATTTTTCGTCATAAGTACTGTTTTTTTTTCGTGCTGCTAAGTGCACGATAGTGACTGTGTAATGTGCATAATGCGCAGGGTACGTTGATACACCTGCTCAAGGTAGCCCGGCTGCTGAGGCTGGCACGCCTGCTGCAGAAGCTTGATCGCTACTCTCAATACAGCGTCGTCGTGTTGACTCTACTAATGGCCATGTTCACCGTGCTAGCGCACTGGCTCGCCTGTGTCTGGTACATCATCGGCAGCAAAGAGCTTAGTCTCAACCCGTCAAATTGGACCGTCGGTAAGACACGTAGGCCTAAGGCCTAACTATTGACACAACGCGATGGCACATTTGACAGTGTTGTTTGCTTTTTGCCGTTTGATTTCATTATATTTTTTTAGTTCTTGTGAAATGCAAAATCGTCTAAAGCGGCAAAAGATCAGATAAATTGAAGAATACTACAAAAATATTTGACTGTCGCACTCCGGCGCTATGACAGCACTCTTAGTTACTCCGACACTGCAGAGTCTGTCTGTTTGTTGCAAAAAAATTGGACGGACGGAGCGCATGCCTGCAGCTAAAGTGATGGTTCCGCAATGCATCGGATCGAGCTAGTGAGATGATGTCACCATCTCTTCCTTCCCACTTTCTTCTTTTTTGGCTGAGCGTTCCAGGTTGGGTGGTTGTTGCTGCTGCTGGTGTCATCCCTTATTGCTAACTTAGACTAAGCGATATTCAGCATTCACGCTGCATGCTGAATCGACTGTTTCACTGCTCCATTGATTTCATCCGCAAGCTTCAATCGCATTCAGCTGTTTTATTTATTTGATCATTTTATACGGCCCTCCTAACAGGCCGCATTACGGATCATGACCGTCCGTCCGCCAGTCTTTAACAGATATTATTGACGCGCTACAGCAATGCTGTAGGCGTCTTACACGGTTGTCGTCCGTCGTCATCTGTCGTCCTTTGTAACAAGTGTATTGTGGCTAAACGGTGCAAGATGAGGCCTAGGTTGCTACTGATCACTAATAAGAAGTCGAATACTGGCTTTCAAGTGACATTAAAATCAATGACCTTGGATGACCTTGAACGCACTATGGTGTGCCAATTGTGCGGTATTGTGGCTCACGGTAAGTCACAATAACCATCACGACATGCGTAGAGCGCGACAGTCTCTTAAGCTAAGAGCTTGTTTAAAGACGGATCATTATGAAAATAACAACAACTTGATGTAAACTGTCGATTTTTGTGGACTTTGCAAATTTTTGTACATTTGCTATAGGCCTTCGATCTGTTGCTCACTTTTTTGGCAACTTGTACAGTAAGATTTATAGCAAATCTGCAAGAAATGTAAGACAGTAGAGTTTGTTCTTTAGATAAACACAAAATGTTGCAATATCGGCGGGCGTGTGGTAGGCTGGTTATACCAGTTGTCGGAGAAGTTGGACGACCCAATCAACAGCGAGAGATCAAATCTGCCCAGCGCGATGACGTCGTACATTTCTGCTCTGTATTTTACCTGCACCAGCCTCACGAGCGTCGGCTTCGGTAACGTCTCGCCCAACACCAACGCCGAGAAGGTCTTCTCTGTCGCCGCCATGCTAATCGGAGGTAAGCACAACAAAACTTCTATTCATTCAGTGCTTCGGTCGATGCATGCAGTGGTCGCACAGTATTTCACAAAATAGCGACATTAGTTACTGAGGTGTGGTAGGATCTGTCGTGATCTTTTAGTGCAATTTTTTAGTCGAGTTAGTCAGTGGAAACTATTTGAATGTAATTAGTTTTTATTAGCCGACCGGTCGTGCCGCAGTTAGAAAGTCACTAAAGGCACGCATGCATGCGTGCACCTGAAGGGTGCCTGCCGCAGCTGTTTTTCATCAGATGGGAAGTTAAGTAAATAAGTAAGAAACTTTGCTGGCTTTTCCCTGGCGACAGCTGGTTTTTTTTGTCTGCAAATATAGGGAATATAGTCTGATGTTATGCGTTTTTGACCATTAGTGTTCAGTTTGATCTGTAAGTTGACGATGCATGCGTGTAGCGCTGATGCACGCTCTGGTGTTCGGTAACGTGACGGCGATCATTCAGCGCATGTACGCGCGACGAGCGATCTACCAGTCCAAGACGAGCGACCTCAAAGACTTCTTCCGCACACACCACATTCCGCGACATCTCAAACAGCGCATGCAGGAATACTTTCAGACCATGTGGTCGCTCAACAGCGGCATCGACGTTCGCGAGGTGAACTTATCCTGTCGCACTTGTCTTGTGTATTGCAAGTGAAACTTCGATTCAACACAATTTCCTGCTCTCAGATTGTAACAATAACCTGCGTAAACGCTCGTTTGTTGTTAGCTGCTTGCACAAGACCATAAATTTGTTAATTTGACAGCTTTTTGTATTATTTTGCTTCAATTATAACTCCGATTGTTGCCGACATTGTGATCTCCATATAAATTTACTGATATATCTTTTGGGACTACTTGCTACGTACTACTGTGCTGGGTGGCAGATAACACTGTGTGATCCCATATGGCAGGTAACGCTCCGTAGCTTTGAGATAGGTTTTCTACAAAGAGCTTTATCATTTAACTATTTAACCGTGATTAATGTACTGTTATTTTTATTCTGGTTATTCAGGTTTTATCTGCATTTCACGTGCGTCCGTCACATTGGTGAAGTTACGGTTATTATTGTGTAACGTCGTTGGCTGAAATAAAATGTAATTTGGCAGGCACTGACCGTGAGTGTGATTACAAGTAACCCAACATCATATTAGTCAGAGTGCTCGACTTCGGTGCCACACGGAAAGAAAAGATTTCAGGATCGGAAACTCCAGCCAAAGTTTATAACGAGGACGCATTGAATCGATGGACGACAGAGTCAGCAAACTGAGCGAAGCGTGGAAGAAAAAAATTGAATTATGTGTAGTGTGTCTTCCGTAAATGCAGCCGACACGACAGCATAAGAAAAACATTACACATGATATGCGTATAGGTTTCAACGCGGTCTACAGAGTATTTCGAGAGTTTAACGAGGCATAATACACTGTAAACCGTGCTGAAACGTACTTATTTCTTGGCCGTGATCGACGGCGTGTTCTACCTGTACGTACTTGTGATTTACGAACGCGAGACGCTATCCGACATAACGCTTGGGTGGAGTGAGATTATGGACCGACACTTATAAATAACACTCCAGACACTGTGTAGTAAGATACATAAAAACACTACGACCATGCTGGCTGCGCGTATGCGGGTTGCAGGTGTTGCACGACTTTCCACACGAAATGCAGGGTGACGTCGCGATCCATCTGCACCGTGAAGTGCTCTCTCTGCCGATATTCGACAACGCCAGTCAGGGTTGTCGCAAGGCGATTGCCATGCAGATCAGTCCGACGTTCTGTACGCCGGGAGAGTATGTGCTACACCGAGGAGATGCGATCAACGGCATCTACTGCGTCTGTAACGGGTCCATGGAGGTACTGCGTGACGGCATGGTGGTCGCCATATTAGGTATGATGATGCTGTAGGCTTGCTTCACGAAATTAAGCTATGATGTATTGGCCCTTTTGAGCAAAATCTTTTTATTGATTTTTAATATCTACTCGGCGTTCAGGTAAAAAGGTTTTTTTTAGTTTTACGTTTTAGCTGAAAAACTAATTGAACGATTAAGATAAAATTTGCCACATTTTTAGTCTTAACGGTGCTGATAAGTAGAAGTTATGATAGAGTTATTAAACGATGAACAAAAATAGAGAACCTAGGTTACAGTGCTCAGTACAGCAATGTCATCAAAAACTGAAAACTACCGAGTTTTGATTTTTTTGTCTTAGTTATGGGATGGATAATTACACTTGACGCAGATATAATGCTGCTCTTGCACTTTTACTGCGAATTATTCACATCACGAACAGCATGCCAGACCGTGGTTTTTCATGCCGAAATACAACCCCATAATTATTAATTATCGTATATATTTGCCAAACTGTGACTTATTTTTAAAAAATTTTTGACTGTTAGACTTGGCGGAAAATTTGCCACAAAACCGTCATCTGACTTCTCACCACCGCACCTAAAAGGTGTCACAAAAATCGTGTTGTTTTACCGGACACGGTGTAAATGAGTACACTGATTGGACACTGGCGCAGGTAAAGGCGATCTGTTCGGTTCAGACTTGGGCTGTATGGACCCAGTCATCAAGTCGTCGTGCGATGTCCGTTCGCTGACCTACTGCGACCTGCAGTGCATCATGCTGCCCGGGCTGCGTGAAGTCCTTGACATGTACCCCGAGTTCGCCGCCACTTTTGAGTCGGATCTGGCACACGACCTGACCTACAATCTGCGCGAGGGTTACGTCGACCCGGATGATGTAGACGCAGCTGACGACGACGATGACGCACGCACTGCCACCATCATTCCGGCCGTCACCGTTCCCCCACCCATTTACCCGCGGTCCGTGACGTCATCGCTCGCTGACGTCACGGCCGACCAGTGCGACGACCCGGCCGTGGGGGATGGCCAGACTGAGATGGCGCGTCTGACAACGGCACTGGCCGGTCAGTCGGCAGGGGGAGCCACTGCTGATGCTGCTGCTGCTGCTGCTGCGGGTGCTGGGACGTCACGTCGCAAGTCCGCCGACGCACGAATTGAACGAGACCGCTCGCCAGCTGCTGACGCCATTTCGCCAAAGTTAGTCCTGCTCTGTGCTCGCTGTGTATAGGTTTCAACACGGTCTACAGTGAATGTGACAAGGCATATTATGCACTGTAGATCGTGTTGAAAGGTACTTATTTCATGGCCGTGATCAGCGGCGAGTTCTGCTTGAGAATAGGTGCTGCTATACACAAACCTGAGCCACGTGTGAACGAAGTGACATTGTGGGCATACACTGCAATGAGGGATAGGCGACAAGAGTAGATCATGAAATAATCGCTATTCGCCATTATATCACACAAAGTGGCAGGCTGCACGAGAGAGCAAAACAAAAAAACACGTTGATATTTGGACGTACCGGTATTCATGCAAATGGTACCAAACGGTGATACGGACGGAAATTTCGTTCAAGAAAAAAATTCCCGTTCCCGCCCAATTCCGTTGAACGGATTTCCATTCCAATTTATATTACTACTTCCATTATTGTGCTCACTTGAGTGAGTGAGGTGTCGTGCAGCGTTGCGAGTCATTGAACGAATGTCGTCCGGCCGCAGATCGTGATATAAATGTGTTTTGATTGACTGGTTGACTGCCAGCAGATCGTACGGGTCCTCGCGGTTCTCTGAGCGACGGAACATGAGTTTCGACGCGAAGCGGTCCAACAAGCTGCGATGTAGTCGGTTCGGTCGGTTCGCGATGGCAGCGCTTCAACAGCAAGCCCCTCATCATCACTCTCAGAACATTCCAGTTCCAACAACTACCTGTACTGAACGCGTCGCTGCTCCACTACTAGACTACTGCAACGCCGGTCGGTTATGTCAAATGATGCGCTTCATTTTAGCAACTAGTGGCGTGGCGGCAAAGGGGGAAGGTTGAATTCACTCTTAAAATTATAGTTTGTCGGACGTTTTTTTCAAAAATAGAAAATTTGGGGCTAAAAACTCCCATTTATGCAAAGGAATTTGGGGACAAAATTAAACGTTCGAGCAACCGTAATTTTCTCTGTCGGTAATATGCAACCTCAGAAGCTGCTTCGCATTTCCTTAGCTCACAGCATTACTATTAGCAGCAGTACTTGTGGGTAGTGTTTCCTGTGAGTACTGTATGCTATAACTTTCCAGAAAAAAACAAAAATTGGCTCAAACCCAGTACAGATAATGGCTTAGTTTATTTAATACGTTTACATTTTTTAACGTATGCATCTGGTGATGGCCGCCATTTTTAAGTTGAACGACTTATTGAGAGCCCACAAAGCAATTTCCTGCGCGAAACTGCGCCATATGAGTCATCGTGCGTTAAAAACGATTTAGCTTTTTTGCTAAAGGCGACGACTAAAAAAAGCAATATTTTGTGCAGCTAAAGTTGTCGTTTACGTGGTCATTCGTGCGAATTTTGAATGTAAAATTATTACTAAATTCTAAGTATACAAAGAGTTTAAAAGTTTGCATTTGTTATGGAAACGGTTTGTTTTTCGTACGTTTATATAGAAGTAAAATATTTGCAAAAAATAATTTATTTTTTTATATACGATTACTTTTTCAGTCGCTGGATTTTTTCGATGGAACTCGCCAGTCTCTCTTAACGTCAAAAATTATTGTTGTTTTAAGTTACTTATTTGTATTTTTCGGAATTTTCAGTGCATTGTGTGTGTTTGTTGCATTCATTAATAAAATAGGCCCCTGCGTTGCTGTGTTATAACTGACGGACAGATGAAAGTCAACGGAGATTATCGTTTTGCATATTTCACAGGTGGTGGCGACATTACGACAACTGCAGCGGCGGCAACAGCAGCAACAACAACAACGACTACTACTACTGCTACTACTACAACGGCTTCATCGGACGACAGAGCGACGTCGAGCGTGGACAGTTTGCGTCGTGACGTCGCCGAGACACGTGACTCGGTGCGGCGTCTTGACTCACACGTCAGTGACCTGGCTCGCGACGTCAGCGTGCTGTCGAGTGACGTGCGGACACTGCTGCGAGCTCTGCAGTCCGTGCTTCAACCAGCACCGCCGGACGCCGACGAGCGCGCCGCTGCCTCAAGACCTCCCAGGTCGTCAACAGGCAAACCTCACTCCCACGCTAAGACTGCCGCCAGGAAGTGTTCTAGATGCGAACCACCGGCGGCGTCGAGACCTTCGTCTGCCGACTATGAACAGTCGTCAAGACCTCCCTCGACGTCGGAACAGCTGTTGTTATTAAAACCTCTTTCAGTTTCGTCGCCCAACAGTCCTGATGCCCAACAGTCAGCAAAACCTCCTACCATTTGGGAACAGCAGTTGTCGTTTTCATCAAGACCTCCCACGTCGTCTGCGCCGGCGCAGAGGAAGCGAGGTTCGCTGGTGGACGCCGGTTCGCCGGAGCTGGTGGACATGCGACTGCGTGGCCAGCGGCTACCCGACGACCACCCGGTCAGGACGCCGAGAGATTCTGCCTCACAAGCACCTGCTGCGGGGCGGCGTCTGTCCCGCGCCGGAAGTGGTTCGAGCCGTGACAGCGTCATAGTGGCCGATGACGTCGACGGCGAGACGACTACGCCAGCTGTCAGCGAGCAGACGTACGTGTTCAGCGACAACGGACCACCCACGGCGACGATCTCTAGACGAGCGGCGGCAGAATGGCAGCCTGGGGTGCCTGTCAGCGCGTCAGAAACTACCGCCACCGTTGCCAGGTCAAGGTCACGGGCCGTGGCGGCCGCGCAGCTGGACAATGCAGACACTCAGAATGCACCGCCATCCACCGGCATGTCTACATCAACCAGTCACGCTTCTGTACTGCTCACTACCGACCTGTAAAATCTGTCTATTTAATATTATATGCGCCGATCGGCTGCTCTCTGATGTACTCTAGGTACAGAGGCGTCTAAATCAAAAGGGGAATAAAGCACGCTGCGTCGTAGAAAATGTTGGGGAAAGCTAAAATCTGGGATCTAAAATTTTTTTCGCTAATTTTTTTAAACCGTGAAACCGCCCCTGCATCAATGTCCATACAAATGAACAGTATAATAGACAATGAAGAATGTCATGCGAAAGCAAAGTAACTACTACCAAAACCCTATGTGTTATTGCCTAACGAGTACAAGACTTTTGACATGAAATAATACGTTGACATTTGTCTCTAAATTCTAAAAGGAATTAAAACTGCCGTTATAAAAAAAGGGAAAGGAGAAAAAAAGGACAAAGATGGAAGGGTAGGGGCAAATGGCTGGCGGGGGAATTGCGTCACCGGTTTTGGGAGGATAGACGCTCGTGTTTAGGTCGAAGGGTTTGGCGTAGTTTGCAGCGTGTTGTTGTTGCTTTTGTCTTTATTTTAACTCGTCTGATGACGCACTAGAATTTAAGGAAACTTTAACATCTACACTATTTTCTTCTCATTCGTTATATCTCGCTTTCTGCCTCTACCGACCAAATTTGTGTCTTTTCTTTAAACTTTTTGTATTAAGCCTATTACCTTCGCCAATGAGGATATGTGAGACCTGGCGTTTATTTATGGTGTCGTCTCATTTCGCCTAATTGCTCCCCCAGTTGGGTCTACTGCAGAGCCCCAACCGAAATCGAATTTGGAGCATCATAGTCTTAAAATTAGAGCTGTCGAATTAGCGCATTAACTTAACGCGTTAACACCCTTATGATGTTGTCCACTTACAATATCAGCAAAAAAATTTAAAAATTAACGCGTTGCGTTAACGCGTTAACAAATAACGCTTCGACAGCTTTACTTCAAATGCGAATGGCAATTATAAACGTCTAGCAATGATGATTTTCCCGAGAATCGACTGACTAAATTTAGTGCAACTGATATAATAAGAACGAATAAAGGCGGCGTCACAAGTTTAAACGTTGGGACACAATTAATTTTTTGCTCCTGGAACTCTTCTGGGGGTCAAAGCCGATCCTCCCAGACAAGTTCTAGTGGGGAGGCCGTCTTCATGCAGTGGGGGGTTAAACCCTCCCCACCCCCCGGCAAATCGAACACTGCTACAGACAGGTGGACAACGATCTTGACAGTCATGTAGGCCTACATGCTGACTTCTGTTAGAATAGCTTAAGTTGAGAAACTTTGATTAAAATTCGATTAAAACTTTAAACTAGTTTGTATTTGATTAAGAAGAGTCACTGCAAATTGAATTTTGATTATGTATATATGACGAATTCGAATTCGTGGTATCACGAATTTATTTAAGGATATCATAAATTCAATTCATGATATCACGAATTGAATTCGTGATATGTACATATCACGAATTCTGGATTAAATAGTAAAACGGCGTTCCATACGGTCGGCCAAAAAATGATACAGAAAAAAATGATGAACGACCAAACAAAGCTTGTCAAAGCGGCAAAAACAACGACAAAGCAAGTCGTTGTTGTTGGTCTGCCTATCAAAAAAGATTAGGCGAACTGGGATTAGGGCCTAAGCGAAATGAAATTAGGCGAAATGCGATTAGGCGAAATGCTACCCAACCTTATTTATTTATCGTTTGTCTGTTGGTTGGTCGGTTTGTTCGTTTGTTAGTACGATTACATGAAAATTTACAAGCGGATTTGGCTGAAATTTGCAGGAAAGGTCAAACTTGTTCTTACTTGGAATGCTTAGATATTGGTAGTGGTTCTTGTTCTTACTTGGAATGCTTAGATATTGGTAGTGGTGCTAACACCTGGTGAACACAACGGAAAAATAGACATAACGTTGGCGGAGGTTTCGCTCCTTGAGTGCTTTTCTAGTTATGTATAAACCATATACAAGACAAAAATAGTGCATCCGTCAGATTTAAGATCAGACGCAGTACCTTACAGTCCAGGAGGTGGCGGTCGACTGCAAAACCTATTCATAATACATCGCAGTGTATTGTGTTTTATTGTGCGTGCGTGTTTTTCGTATTCAAAGATCACCCAGACTACGGTGTGCATTGCATGAATGTGATAAAGTTTTGACCGGTGTTGGGTTGATTTTGGCGGAATTTTGTGCTATTGACAGCATTCGGCAGCATAGCGCAAAATAGCACTAAACGCACAATGAAAATCTACGTTCACCATTATGAATAGTAGAAAAAAAACAAATACATTAATTTCACCAAATCTTAACCCATAGCAACTGTTAACCATAACGGGTTATCTTTAGTCGGTTTCTGATAACGATAATAGGCAAATCAAAATTGAAATATTTTTGACAAAATGCAATGATGTCTTTCGTTGCATTTTATGATCGTCAGCTAAAAGAATTCTGTCTCCTCAGTTTTCAAGTTGTTGCTCTGTATCCGGTGCGTCACGTGACAGTTAGAAAAAATAATGTCAAGTGTTGATGAAAATAAGTTGAATGTACAAAGAAGTTAATAAAGACTTTGAATGCTCATCGGCTTTCTTTACGCAGTTGTTTTTGGTAGCCTATATTTTATCGTACATTTTCTGTCTGGTTTCGTGCGATAACCTTAGATTAAACTGACTATTCTTTGCTTTTGAAAATTCTCAAATCGTATCGCAAATTTTTAATAACATAATGCCACTGTCATAACGGCGATTAGCCGCAATTGTTGCTAAGGTGTCGCTAAAACACTTTCCCTGCATATCAAAGTAATGTCGTTTGAACATCTGTCACTTGATCGACGCTTAATGCATTATGTATATAGCATAAAGAAATAAATAGGCCTACGTGTAAACTACCACTACTAACTTTTAAATGTGCTGAAAATTTATGTCATCTTGTATTGTAATAAACGATATTTTTGCAAAATATATTTCGTTGTTTTTTAGAAAGTTCAATACTTATTTGTAAATTATTTATCTGCAAGATGTTGCCCCTGAAATACGGGGGCAACCCTTTCCTCGCAATTTCGGCAAATTATCGCACACTCTACCGAAACAAGGCGCCGTCATTCCGATGGCAGCAGATCTAGGCCTATAAGAGCTTTGGCTGGCAGTAAGTTCACTTTTGGCAGTTCTGTTAATAACACGGTGCTAGCAAATTGAACTGAACTAGACGAAGACGATAGGCTGCTTACCGACAGTTGGCTCGTTTACCGTACACTGAATACGGAATAACAT
>Ga0209367_1011092_pt1 | contig 11991 bp, 8 predicted proteins | sample WorMetLIZISLAND2_FD_187412 | JGI IMG/M metagenome (GOLD analysis project Ga0209367, IMG submission 187412) | Marine gutless worms symbiont microbial communities from Max Planck institute for Marine Microbiology, Germany - Olavius geniculatus... ... | reverse complement strand
CTCACAAGACGCGCGAAAGCCTATAGCAGTTCCGGTTCAGTAGTTTAGCTGAAAATTGGGGTGTTCACGCTAAGTTAATATACAAATACCAAATTCTCTATCTGGATCGCATAACGATAGTTCCGTGACGCCACTTTGTGAATGATATAGACTTGTGTCACAGCCTGAAATCGCCAAAAAAATCCATAAAACCCCTATATTAGCGTTCAAGGTAATTCAAGGTCATTCAAGGTCATTGAATTTGGCGCCAATCGAGAATCAATGTACGACTTCCTATTAGTGATTAATAGTAACCTAGGCCCTATCTCGCACCGTTACTGAGATACAGCGACTTATTGGCCAAAAGTCGCAAATTTTGCATACATTTAATGTGCAAATAAGTGAACACTTGAAGCAAATACCAAAAATATAAATCCAATTCACGTATACACTAACTACACGTACAAGAATGCAATGTGCAAGCTATGTAACAGGAAACATTTCTATTGCAAAGCTTTTTTTCGCTCAAATTTTCAACTGGAAATGCATCAATTATTGGCCAAGAATCACTAGTGGTAAATAGGAGCCAATTTGCCGATAGTCAGTACTAGTTGGTTGCCAATTTACAAAACCTTATCTGTACATTCTTATTTTCTATTCTGTTATACAGGCAGCAATTATGTTACATAAATAGAATGACAGCACGTAGAAACAAAGTCACGCAAAATAACGCACTGCAGATTGGAAAAAAAATCACTGACAACGTAGACAGACACGGAAATTATGCAAAAACAAATGCAAGCAGTACCACCGACCAAAAATTATCGTTCTCGAAGGTGCACAAAAAACGTGACTAACTAACTGAGCTTGGAGAAAACTTTTGCGCAGCAGTGGAGTGGAGTCAAGATGATGGCAGCTAAGGCGACAGAAGAGCAACAAGGACTTTGACGTAGCTGATGGGGAAATATCCGGTTCGACCGTGAGCCGTTCCCTCGTACCAGTTTTCGTCGACCTGTGAAACTAGTTGGATCACGTCACCCTCGCGGAAACTGATTTCTCCATCGTTCTCGGCGTCGAAGTCGTACAAAGCTTCCACGCACGCCTGACGACCGTTTGCCATTCCTGACATATGCACAATGGCAACAAGGACACATGAACACCAAAAGACAAGTCAATAAGTTCTGTTCAAGACCAAAAGCTGCCTTGGCCCAGTGTTCAAACTGTGAAAAATTAGCTGAGGGGGGTTGAATTTTTCCACTGTTGAAGTCTGAAAAAATTGTGATGTAAATCGTACGTACACGGTGTTTCATAAAAAGGCACCCATTTTCTTTTTTTCTTAATTCACTCAAATGATAATCAATTTACATAAAATTTTTACCAGATGTAGCTGAAGAAATTCTAGTTCAAACTATTTAGACAAAATCAGGCGGTTAGTAAAATATTTTTTGCTGGCGGTGATGTAACGCTGACGTCATAATGTGTCGTGAGTACAAACATGGGCTTGCTGCAACCGGTGCTGACAGTTGCTGATTAGCTGCTCTGTTTCGATGCTGAACTTTATCTGGTTCACTGATGAAAAAAGTTTATCGTATCAGCACTAAATGCAACACAGGGGCATAAAATCAGGCGGCGTCTTGCAATCCAAAAACTCAACCATTTCGCAAGCGGTGCGTGCTAGTGCACTGTCTTGCTGGAAAGTGTAAAAGTTAAGCTATGCCCACAAATGTGTGAAAATGATCATTTTGGGCGTTTTTGTGACAGCAATGGTAAAACTTTGCAACAGTTTATCATTAGAAAACCAGATGAAGTTTACCATCAAAGCAGAACAGCTATTCGGCAACTGTCAGCATTGGCTGTAGCAAGCACATGTTTGTACTCACGGCACATTATGACGTCAGCATTACATCACCGCCAGCAAAAAAATATATTCAACCTACCGCCATATTTTGCTGAAATATTTCGAATAAAAATTTCTTCAGCTACAACTGGTAAAAATTTCGTGCAAATTAATTATCATCTGAGCAAATTATGACAGAAAGAAAAAGGGTGCCATTTAATGAAACACCGCATACATGTACATGGTATATAGTCTACCCCCACAGTACATAATTTAACAGTGTGTTGAGAGGATTGAGAAAACAGTTGGAAGAGGGTTCAATCCCCCAACCCCCACTAAACCCTCGCAATTCAAACACTGCTTTGACCATAATTTTTATACATCTTTATTCATCAAATATTCTATTGAATAACACACAGATGCAACTAAGAAAAAAAAATAATAAAAATAAACAGTTAAACACTATTTAGCACCAGTGCCATAATGCAAATTATGACTTGAGGCTCCGAGCCACAAATCTTCTCTTCGTGTGATGCAACCAGAGGAGCTACATGGGGTCGCCAGACTGTCACTGTGGAACGACATCTCATTCCGTCAAATTCCAACAGCTTTAGTGGGATGCACAAGTGTGACAAATGGACAGATGCAGTGGCTTCTATCCACATACCTGGTGGTCGCAGTTTGCGCCCAGTGAAAAATAGGGGAGACGAAAGTGTTGATAAAGTTGTAGATCAAAACTTCCCCCTATTTTCACTGGGCAAACTACATCTTTAACAAAACTTTCTCCCTAGAGGGGGAAGAAGCCTAAAATAGAGAGGAAAACTTGAGTCAGAAATTGGGGAAAAACCTGAGCCCAAAACTGGGAGGGGGAAAGTTGCGCCCGATTTCGATTCCAGATTTAGGGGATAGAAGCCACTGGACAGATGGATAAGTGGAAGGTAACATCTTTTCACAACACTCATTTCATGACTGAATTCATGTATTAAATATCTACTTCACTATAAAGCAAAAATCGTAGACATTTCGAGCAATGACTGCAAAATTGTTGACTACACATCTTGGCAAAGTTGTCTGACCTCTGGAAACAGTTGGGAGGCCATGTGACTGAGCATCTGTCGATGATCTGACAGATGTGGACACTGGTAATGTCGACTTTGGGTCTTTTGCCATGCTGCATGTACTTCGAGGCTTGCTCGCCACTTCCTGACAGCTGCCGTCAGCCAACACAACCAAATTTCGCAAAACCCTCACTATATAATGCAAATTTCTAACAAAAGAAATTATCGGTGTTCAGCATTTCAATTTAATGCTAAATTTCCCCCAAGTTAAGTTTTTCAACAGCTCCATACTTTGCATTTCTTTGTGCCAAAATATTCCGACAAGAAGTTTTCCCGACAATTTTCCAACAGCCAAAAATTTCGGCGGCAGGGCTAAAAGCTCCCCCTCCTTCTACCTTCTAGGTCGACTCAGCCTTCTACCCTCCGTGGGACGGTAAAATGAGTAGTAACTCATTTACATGGGTTACAGAAGGTGGGAACCTTGGTACAGCTGACTGGGGTTGCCAAGGCGGCCGCTGCGCCAGCCTGTGTCTGTAGGCTGCACATGGTGGCCATGCGGCAAGCGGCTCTGGTTAGTGACGAAAGCACATTAGAGGCGTGTTTGCAATGATGCGCTATACAAATTGACGACCTTTACCTTTCCTTAACCACACTACTAATCCACTGATAACCCTAATCCCTAAACCTTATCCCTAACCCTAATCCTTAACCCTAACCCTAATCCTATTCCCTAAACCTAAAAACCTAAGCCTAGGTTACTGTTTGCCAGTTTTGTCATTTAAAGTTGTGACGTTCCCGGTTTTGTCGAAACACTGGAGTGACAGACCGTTCTTTCAATGACTCCAGCAGACGCTGCAGCACGTCGACAGACTGGCGGTGATAGTCCACCTCGGCGTCAATGAAAGCCGACAGCTGCATTATCTGATCCATCTGAACACACAGAACCACGCTGTTGATCCACTAACGTTTAACATAATTGCTGCTTGTATAAACTAGAGAAAGCACTCGGAGAGTGCAGGTACCTCCGCCAAGGCAAAGCTATTCGCCAGGTGGCTTTGCCAGCGGTTCCCTTATGCCCCCTTTAATGCAATGATAACGAAAATTTCAAAGCGATCCAGAATTCAGGATTCCTGCCGGATCACCCCCAAAATTGAATCACTGGTAGTTTATGCCATGCCCGACATACCCTCAAAATTTCAGAAAGATCCGTCCAAAACTTTTTGAATCATTTTTGTGACACACAGACAGACAGACAAATAAACAGACAAACTAAAACCGGCAAAGACATAACCTCCTTCGCGGAGGTAAAAACAGAACCATCGTTAAAACTTAAAACTCATTAGATAAAGGTTAAATTGCCGACAGTCAACAGCGCTATATAATATATATATAATAATCGCATTATTGCAAATTGTCCGTAGAGTGTGCCAGTGAAAGAATTTTGTAAATCAGTCATTAGATGGCGAAGACATGGACAAAAGGAAAGTGGCAAGTTTTTTTATTGGCCCAAGGTGTATGTGCATTTCAAGAAAGCATCAGCTGGGCACTCCAACCAGGCAGGACAACACCATAAGAACACTAAACACAATATCAGCAGATAACCCTTGACTAATTACCTGTCACACACAAAGACCCCATCAACCCAGAAATTGGCACAAACTTAAAGAAAAAAAGCAGAATGTCCGAAATTACGCACATCGTTTTCCAACAGATTGTGCATTGCCGACTCGGCGAGTAATTTGCTCTCCAGAAACTTGTCTTCCGCAGCCTGAGTCTCCTCGTCTGTCCCCGTACCACCTGCAGTAATTGCAACAGATATTACAAACACAAAATGCAGATATGTATGTAGCACAAGAAAAGCCCTGCTAACGCAATGGGGAACACGCAACAGTGGCGCAAGTTTGTAAGCCCATTAAAACAAGATCTAAGTCAGTCGCCAGAGGGCACCAGACGACCATCGGCTAAATTATTTATAGTGTTTTACTCGTACTCACCAGTGGGAGCGACCTGTCTCGCTCAGCCAACGCCGTATCGGCTGAAAATTGCAAGTTTTCCTTACCCCCCTCTTATTTAGCGCCCTTGTTCGGGGTGACCCCCTTCAAATTTATGAAAAAGCTTTACGGTTGCTGAAACTAGAGTCTTCCAGGCAGCAGACGGTGAAGATTTGGTGATCCTAGCTTGCACTGTTTTTGACTGATCCATCCGTGTGACGGACGGACGGACGGACAGACAGACGGACGGACAAACGGACAGACAGACAGACAGAAGTGTGATGGCTAAGACGCGCTACAGCAGTAGCTGCTGTTGCGCATAAAAAAAAACAAAGTTTTGCATGTACCTTACAAAGCACTCATATAGCCCAAACCCATGCCGAGGATCGCATTTTGTCCTCAAACGTTTCTATGAATTGCCACAGTACAAAAAAATTAATTTAAAATTTGCCAGAAAAAAGTCCTGTCACAGAGCAATCACATCCCAGAGCATTGACTCATCGATCTGACAATTTTCACAAAAACCTACGTTTTTCTACAAAACATAATTCTGCAAACAGTCCTTAAGTTCTATAACATATAATAGTTTACCAGCACAATCATACAGTTTGCTTCAGAGCAAGTTTGAACGTAATTATGAAGATACATTTGTGCACTGATAAATTTTTTACAAACAACGACCACAAAGAACATGGTGTGTGATACGAAAGCGCGAGTCATATGGCCTCTTGCTGCTAGCAGTTTTTATATTGTTATCAATTTATTGTAAGCGCTATTCAAAAACCTTCATGTTTCCTCTTTTGCTTTGATGCTACAGCACACAATGCAAACTTCTTGCGTCTTTTTGTGACTTTGCACTATGCATATTCATGCATACTATTTTATTTTATTTACCAGCAGCAATGTGCATAAGAAAATCAATCATTCTGTCACAATGTAAATCTAGTTACCATTTATTAGCCCTTTCTGCTACACCACTTTTTGATGATATCTCCAAATATGCTGATCAGTTAAAACGGTGGTTACTAACAAGTTGTGGTATATAAATTCACTAAATTTCAGTCCTAGTTTAACCAGCTCCTTTTACAAATAAGTCCAGTTCGGAAAAGTGATCTCTCAGCAATTGTTCAACTATGATTTTTATATAGGCCTACTAGATGACTTTCCATTTCCTGCTATCCAAGGAAGAATGTCAAACACGCAGAATTATTAGCAATGTCTTCATGCCTCTATGTTTAATGCCATGCACTCAATAACTAATACATCATTACATCTATTCTCAGTCACTGGCCATGCAGTACACAATAGCTTTATAACATGAACTATGCAGGGTGTGCCAAAAAATGACTAAGCTTGTTTTTGTCAGAACTTCATCAAATCTCCACCAAATTTGATAATTTTTGGCACACATATAACCAAGACGATAGAAATATGTAAGGTACACTCACTGTCCACCTCACGTTGTTTATGTCAGCGCAGTACCGTGTAAAATGCAAATTGTTGCATAATGCTCAGTTGTTGTCGCCATAAAAGTTTCGACGACTTAAATTAAGCATGCACAAAAGAAAATAAAAGTGATTTATTTAGCAGAATTATAAATTTCTGTAATAACTTGCTTCCAAATTATCAGAATTTGTGCCCAAAGTGTATGCAATGGCTTAGACGTGACGCCACGCCGGACAGCAGCATTAACGATCAACTGATTAAAATGCACAGCACTCATTCATGGATAAAATGTGTCTTGAGCTCATCAATCAGTTATTTTGTTGTCTGCTATTTTCAGTGAAAAATATCTGATACCACAAAATTATTACACCACATAGCACTCTATGTCAAACTGATAATAAAAAAGTGAGCAATCTGATACTCATAATCACCGTGCAATGTAACAATTTGGATCATCTGCATTTGACACGGTAGTGCGTTGACATAAATTAAGTGAAGCGGACAATGAGTATACCTTACATATTTCTATCGTCCTGGCTATCAGTGTGACACAAATCATCAAATTTGGTGAAGATTTGACGAAGTTCTGACAAAAACAAGTTGGGTCATTTTTGGCACTTCTTGTAGAAGTGCAACTTTAACAAATCTCACAAAGTCAAAGCATCATTCAAGTCTGCAGCAAAAGGGTGGCCAAAAAAACAGGCAAAAAGAAAGACTCGTTTCAGTGGCACCAGCCTTTTGGCAGAAAAGTGTCATAAATGCACTGAACTCTGTAGTGATTATGTCAAAAAATGAACTAATACCCCGTTTACACGATCAAGCAAACATCAAGCAAACATCAAGCAATTAGAGCACACGTCGTGTACGTGTATTTGAATGCATTTGCAGGATTTTTGCTTGATCATGGATTGCTTGGATTGCTTGATCATGTAAACTTGGTATAAGTTCGCACCGTTGCCAGTGCTTTTTATACTCAAGTTGCAAAACTTTTTGAACGTGCCTCATACAAAAGCCGCAATGGAAACACAGCCAAAGCATGCGGCTAAAAGCCCCATTGACACAACGTGCCACATGCTTTATTAAGTGCAGACAAGCAGACAATGGTACTAATTTACTACAGTCTGGTCACTAAACACTACGAAAATAGCAAACAATGCAAACTTTTACACAAGTCTTGATGACAAATGACTGCTTACTCTCTGAAACACAATAATTAGCACTCATAGCCATCAGAATTTCGTTCACTTTAACCAAACTGAACATTATTTTGTAATGTGTGGTATGCTAATGGTTGATGCTAAACAGTTTTGCCAGTATAATTTCGACGTTTTTGCAAGTGTTTGTCCTATCAAGAAAGCGTCTAACTTTACATTGTGTCTCGAAAAAATATCTCTGACATTTTCGATTCTAACGTAAACTAAAATATCAAATTCTCACAAATTTTTGGTGCAAATATTTCTGATGCAACTTGCCATCAAACGATGTTCAGTTTTTTCACCTCGCCCAATGTCTGCTTCAGTGCTTCTGCACTATTTAGGGAAAGAAAAACAACGAAATATGTGTTGCAATTTACAAAAAAAACATCAAAAAACATCCCCAACATTACTGACCATAACTTCAAGCGTGATTAACAGATTTCAATTATTTTTGGCACAAATATTTCCGACACAACTGGCTATTAAATTACTGTTTAAGTTCCCACCTCACCCAATGTATGTTTCTGTACTACATGTGGAAAACAGACCAAACAAAATACACGTTGAAATGAATGAAAAAACATCGATAAATTTCGTCTATCCAGATCTCTGACCCAAGAGCCAGTCGATTATAGGGTTTGACTGTCGTACAGCAGCGTGTCTACCAAATGACGTTCAGGAATGTTTATCTTTATTATAAATTCAAAAAGAAACTAGTGAAGTATGGATTAGTCTAGAGCATAACATTATCATTACTGCTGTTGATGAATGGAGAAATTATCTTCATGCCTGTGTATGCACAATGGGCCAACATTTCGATCAATTTTATTGCAGACAGCTAAAAAACAAAATTACTGAAAAATGAAATAGTTGGATTAAGTGTCAGCCAAAATGTCAAAAATGTGAACAAAATGTGTTTTTGTGCGTTATTTAGATTAATAATAATACCACTAGGTAGAAATGCAATATTTGGTTGGTGCTGATTTCCCCAGGTAATGCAGAAACACACGACGGGTGAGGTAAAAAAACATAATGATTTGATGTCCAGTTGTCTCAGGAATATTCTAACCAAAAATTATTAAAATCCAGTAATTCTTCTTCAAGTTATGATCGAAAATGTTTGGGATGTTTTTTGAGACACAATGTAGTTAATGTCTCTGAAATAGCTTAACGTCATACGCTCTACTGTCTTAGTTGCTTTGAGCAAATGCAATTTCATAGAATAAACGCAAGTGTGAGATAGTTGCTATTACCATTACTGAATTTTTTACATAATAATGCAAAAATTGTACTCTTAGTTTTAAAAAAAACTATAATATTCATACTATATTTATCAATTATTGTCTACCAACAAAAACGTAAACATAGCCTATTTAAATGTTATTACCTTGCTTTCTCTTCTTGCCATCATAATCCAAACGTCGACTGTGTACCTTCTTTCGGTGAAACTAAAACATACCATTATATTAATTTATTTTTTGGTGTTCAAAATGTCTAAATATAGTCAGTACATATGCAGTAGGTTTTATCTCGTACATAACTTTACTGACATCACATTGCATCATTTATACTGACTTTGTGCAAAATCAAATACTGGGTATAAAAAATTTTTAACTACCGGTAGATGCAATAACTAATGTTTCCAATAAACAACTGCAATAACTAAAATCTGAGCCATTATGCTTTGTTGATGTTACTATTAACAGAACCCTATTTGCCTAGAAAATAAGTTTTTCATTGTTTGACAGCAGACATGAAAAAAATTAATGGATATACGTAAATTTACTAAATCCTGTGAAGCAGGAGTTTTGATGTTCCATTAAACTGTAGTTATTATTTGACGATCCAATGATATTCAAGTAATTAAATATTGTTTTGTTGCTGTTCTATCACTATACTGTCACGTCTTACTACACAGCCATGAGTTCATTAGTCGTTATTGCAGTCACTTTTCAATGTAGTTTACCACAATATCAGAAATATAATGATGCACTAATTAACGTGTTAACACATGCGTTAAACTAGAAGGCGCTCGTGGGAGTGCATATCTCCACCAAGTGAAGTGATTTGAACATTACTACAGTGAAATGTAGAAGTTTTCACAGGAGGGCGCCACCGTTCCTGCCGGTTGTGTATGACATGTGAAGATGATGACGAATCATCGTGTAGACACGCACGCACACACACAGAACGACGGAACGACTAATCTCTTAATCTCCTTTAATGTTCACTACGTTCACCTTGGTTGTGATAAAAAATTAACGCCTTAACAACACTAATGATAACAGAATACACACTGTTGAAAGATAAAAAAATACACACGTTGACTTCCTTGAGGTCCTTGTTCTGAAGGTTCTGAAGTGGCTCGAGAAAATTCTGTTTAACGTTGTCCTCCGCGGAATATTTAATCTCAGCAAGCTGTTTATATGACTCTCCGACTTCTACCAGAGCTCGACCTGAAAACACACAAATAAAATACAATTTGCTTTTCACAAACTAAATTCTGTAAACAATATATTTATTCCCATAAGACTGAACAAATGTAGCTGTCAGCAAGAAGACATCTGGCAATAATTTTATCTCGATCCTCGTAGTAAAAGATCATGGATGAGAATTCAGAATCAGCAAACCGGCTCATCACCAGAATCTAATCACTTTTGGCATTGGCATGTCCAACCCCTCCACACTGACCACATGTCCAATCTCATTGGCTGTAAATTTATCACACGTATGGTACGCTGTTTTACCAAAGTTAATGACTCGGTTGTTTTTATATTTCGTGTTCTTTCTCACCAAATAATTGATCTGATTTGACTTGATATGATAGTCAAAGGTTGGAACACCCAGGCAGATAACCAAAGGTAAACCCCCAACAAGAAACCCGCTAAGATAACGACCCAAAAAACCTTCCCCAAACTCGATCCAATTTTACTTTCTTGTTTCACTAGGTTGGCAATAGTAACATATTTTATTCTGGTAAGTTTTCCAAACATTTAAACCCATAAATTTGCAAATACTGGTATATTTTATGCTGTAGGGAGCAAACAGAAAATGATACGAATCAACCAACAGTTAAAACCCGGACAAACCTCAAAACCAATCATGTTGGGCTTTTAACAAAATGGTTTGTCCGGAAAAACCCCGAAACCAAAAACACAATAACGCCCAAAAACTCAATGAAACCTCCAAAACCTACCGCGTTGGGCTTTTTTAAAACAAAATCCCAGCTGCTGCTAGGATATCCAACTGCACTGGTTGTCAGTGACCTTCAAGGTCATCTAAGGACAATGATTTTTTTTATCTCATCTGAAAGAACGTATGCGAATTCCTATTAGTGACTAATAGTAACCTTGGCCCTATCTGTCACCGTTTCCAATAAATGGCCACTTATAGCTTGATACTTTCTACTGAAAATTGCGGCCAAACCGCTGCAGATGAAGACATGGTTACTACTGACAGCCTATAGAAAGTCGCCAGCGCCCTAGCTAATGGCACCATCGTCGACCCTATGACTTACCGTTTAGACACAATACCGCACGATTGGCATATCGTAGTGCATTATGACTCTTTAACTTTATCCAAGGTCAATGATTTTCATGTCATTTGAAAGCCAATATGCGACTTTCTATTAATGATTAATAGCAACCTAGGCCCTTTCTCGCACCGTTTACCTACAATACATCCGTTACGGGCGACGACGACGGACAGAGAGACGACGGACGGATGACACATCGTGCCACAGACGTTAAAACCCCATTTTTGCAACCCTGTATGAAAATGAATTCAGCGCACCGTAGACGGACGTGTCGGCTAGCTCACGTCCATGTTTGATCATGCAGTCACCGAGCAGTCCTTCAGGCTGAGGGTACAGAGCATGGTGATTAGTCTGACCTCGCAGGCGTGACATGGACTTTACCGCGTTCATCTTGGCTCGACTCGCTGTGTACAGACACAACAGACTTCATTAACACGAATATAGCAGCCAGATGACTGCATTATATACGCACGGAAAACGTGAAACTAAAAACCCAGCTGTCGCTAGGGTGGGCTGACTTTCCCCAGGTCTTGTCATGGACCTTGTCGCAAAGTCGGCGAAATGGAATTTGGGCTTTAGCACGCAACTATCGCCAGCAGCTTCTATCCCCCAAAATCTAGAATCAAAATCGGTTTCAAGTTCCACACCCTATCTCCCCCTCATTCCCCTCCGGATCCAAACAGAGCCCGGCCACCAAAAGGTTCGTGCTGCATTTTGAGCTAAAAAAAGCATTTCTGGTAATAGCAATTTTGCATACACCCTTAACAAAAAGCTCCGCCCCCTGTTTTTCACTGGGCACAAGCTGCGCCCACAAGGTATCACAAACGCGCGGTAGCGCAGCCCTGTGTTAATGGCGACCGGCTAAGTAAAGGGAGAATGGCAAAATTCGACCCCGCGCAGATCCGAAACCCCTCAACCGATCGACACAAAATTTGAAACAGGTGATTAC
>Ga0209367_1011089_pt1 | contig 11994 bp, 4 predicted proteins | sample WorMetLIZISLAND2_FD_187412 | JGI IMG/M metagenome (GOLD analysis project Ga0209367, IMG submission 187412) | Marine gutless worms symbiont microbial communities from Max Planck institute for Marine Microbiology, Germany - Olavius geniculatus... ... | reverse complement strand
CTGCACCCTGAAAGGTGCGGCACTGCTGCACTGACGTTGCCCACTTTCTTCGGATCAGTATCATGTCAATCATGTTTCTTGTTTTTCCGTCATTAGATCGCCATGTCCACTTCCTGCAATCCTTTTATTGGAACTTCGTGTTGCAGATCATCATGTCGTGACTGACTATTATACATGACTTTACTATTACGTGTCTTTGCAATCTTAAGACTTACGTTACGTCAAAATACATTCGTTCATCATCGTCATCATCATCACCAGTGACCCCGTCTGTGACACAGCCCATCTTAGGCTTGTCGGTAAAGGTAAAGGTAAAGCCAGGAAACTGACAGCGTATATAGCTGCTTACATGAGTCAGACTCGTGACCAGACGTGACTTAAAATCTCGGAAATGTGGCAGCTGATTGGCATGAGCTAAAGACACCGCAGCGCACTATGCGGCCATCCATTGCCCGGGCCAGTAAAAATAACACTGCATTCGAAATGTAGCATGCAAAGTTGCAAATCCAATCAGCCACACTAGGCCTTCAGCCTAATATGTAAGTTATTACTCATTTCCCATCCCACCGAGAATAGGAAGCTGAGTTAAAGTAAAGGCGACGACTAAAGGGCGAAAATTTTACGCAGAAAAGGGTTGAAAACCGGAGAGGTTATGTCCAAGCACCAGGAGAAACGGATGGGTGGTCGTTGTAGGAAATATCCACTATACGGCTAGCCCCTTCTTTCTTCACCATCAATCATAAACCCTGAGATCAACGCCCTCTGACGTCTAATGCCACTCTAGTTATCTGCTTCTGTATGATTCTACATTGCCGTGCAGAGTAGCCCGGATTTTCTACCTATGCCAGCTTTGTAATGTATCAAATGTATCAATGTCGCCAACGCAGTTTACCTGTGGCCGGACTATGTTATACATTCGCTGAATTGAAGGAGCGAAAGAGGTTACAATTGATTTTCGTCAGCCTGACTATACTCCGAAATTATGAACCGATGTTAACGGGCGGGGCGGATTTTTGCCGGTAAATTGTCTGCAGGGGAAGATTTTTCTGTGGGCGATCCTATAATGGGGCACCGGCAGCAACAAGTCTCGTTCCGACCAGCGGCAATGCCGGCGTCGGTATTAGAGGACGAATTCAGTGAACTTAGTGATGCCAAATGAAGAGACCTGTGAAGAGGGTTAAGTGCTGGTCAGTCGGTCACGGCTCTGTATCGAAGCCCCGGCCCGGCCTGAGTGACGCTCTCCGGCCCGTCATCGAGTCACACGACAGCCTGCAGCTTTTCCTGGATCAGTGACAGCCGCCACCAGTCCCGTCCCGTCAGGCATTTACTTCCGGTTGCCACGTGACCTGAGATCGCAACCGACCACGCATTGGCGTAGCCATAGGAAGGCACTGAGACCGCTTACTTAGTCAAAATAGTGCCATAAACGCAGCAAAACGCTTCATTTTGGCGCAATAAAAAATCCGGAAGATTACTGGCGAGACGACACAGCCCTTCACCAGACTCCCTCCTCTGGTGGGAAGGGAATACCCCTTCATAAGCCCCCCATCTCTCAAGTGTCCCCCCCGACACTCGGATCCTGGCTACGTCACTGCGACCACGCATTGCAGTCGACACTTTAACTGTCGCCGGCAAAAAAGAGACCAAGTTGAAAGTCTTGTCTCTGATGGAGACAAGAACCCGATCTTTTCTCGATTGTTAACACGAAGCAGGTCGTCCGGAAGAAAGTGAAATGCAGTAGGCGACGCATGCAGACACTGTGGGCCGTCACTCGGCACGTGATGCACATTTTGACACAGTGCGTTTGTCAGTAGTGTATTTAGGTGGCACTTTATGAATCTACGGAATGTAGTTAAAACCCCGTTTACACGATCGAGCAAACATCGAGCAAACGTCGAGCAAATGTATTCAAAATACACGTGCTAATTGCTCGACGTCTGCTAGCATTCATCCAGCTAGCTCGACGAGCTATGGTAATTAACAAGAGCCAAGTGCCTCAGATTCGGCCACTGGCTGACATTGTGCACTTTAAATATTCACGTACTTACTTACTTACTTACTTACATGCTAATTAGGAGGGCGGGCGGGTTGTAATTGGAAGCCCTGTATAACATGTGATCAGCTGTGGGCTAAGTCTAGGCCTACATTTGAGCCAGGGGCGGGGTTTCATCAGGTCTGCTTGATGTTTGCTCGATGCCTGCTCGACGTTTCTCGACGTTTGCTCGATCGTGTAAACGGGATATAAGTTCCCATGCAGACGGAAGCAAGCGACTGACAAAGTCGAGAGCTAAATGCAGAGACTAGCGTGAAACTTGCGACTGAAGCTTGGTACTTCGGTATAGAAAGGTGCCGGTGTTGAGGCAAGCGAAAATCTGTCTTTAAAGACTGGTCAGTGGTCAGCTGCGGGTAATCTGTCTTGTCAGTCACAGCAGCTAAGCACTCTGATTCATGCACATGTACGTCGCTAGTCTGCAAGCGTGCCTCGTGCACGAAGGAATAAGCTAACGGCCGGATCTCGTGCAAACTACGCTAGTGAGGTGCACGATAACGAGATAAACAAAATACCGCGGTATTATGCTGGCCGGTGCATTTAAGGCTTTCACATGCGAAACAAAACCGAAGTGAATTGGCCTGCAAATATAACGGAAAGAAAATAATTTCATTTAGTTCCGTTTCACAGTACACGTGAAACCAAACGTATACAAGAAAAGCCCAGCTAACGCAAAGGGAAACGAGAACAGCGGTGCATGTTTGAAAGCCCAGTAAAACAAAATCTAAGTTCATTCATTCTAGCAACCATGTTTCTTTTACAGCCGCCAGAGGGCGCCAAACGACCAGCGGCTAATTATCTATAGTGTTTTACTCGTACTTGCCAGAGGGCGTGACCTGTCTCGTTGTTTCGGTGTTTTAATTCCGTTTTTTGCAGCTGCGAGATATTCCATTTTGCGCTTACGAACTGCATGGAACACGCACGGACGATCGTCAGAGCTCGTATAGAAAGACCAATCTATAAACACCGGGTACCTCACGTCACGAAATACCGCAGTATTGGGCGCCTAGTTGTAACGGTGTGTTTCAAGTGGCGATATATTATCGACGAGCATTTAATCCGACAATTACGCCGGCGCCACTCTGCCTGCGGTAGGTCGGCGACGACGTGGGGGGTGGGGTTCGGTGTATGATCAATACGTCTGAGCATAAAGCACGTGCTGTGTGGTCGCTGCCATGCAGCGGCACGCGTGTAGTTCATGTCGTACAATGTCGTACAATCACGACCGATCGAACGCACCGACAACTTCCGCCTGTGCCTCCTCGGCTTGCAGCCAGTACGCACGCCACGCGACATGGGGGATTGGCCGGAGTCTGGCCCAGCAAGTGAGGTCCAGCGGTTAAACTAAGCGAAAACGCGAGGTAACGCTGTTCATGGGCCCCAACAATGGCATTAGGCGTTCTTGCAAGGGCCCCGTATACGCACGATTTTCCAATGGGAAGGCACGTCCCACGGCGTTTTCTCTTCAAATACGTAGCTCTTTACTGGGGGGTCCAAGTAGGGTTTATTGTAAGAGTCTGCATTGCAGGGAGTTTCCGTCGTCATCAGCAGCTGAAACAGTTGCTGAATTTCTGGCGCAATGAAAGCGGGTTCCTCGAGGGAATATCTATAATTTCGAGACAAAATGTCGTCCACGAAGTATAAAATTCATTTACTGCATGCACATTTAGTGCAAAAGTGCAGTGTTGCTGCCGTCACGGCGAAATATAGTTTACTAATGCTAAAGCCAGTAATAGGCAAACACGCTTAAAGCCATTCGCCTATCATAGCAGCAATTCTTGCAGTGGCAACGCTGCTACCCGGCTCGAACATTGTCCTGGCTCAACGCATCGTGTCACGTATTAAACTTGAACTAATGAGTTAACCAGACCACAATATGATTGACTGATTTAGTGATTGTCCTAACGACTAAATGAAAACCAAGAAAACCCGTTTTTACCTTTCTGCAGGCGGCCCATCTGCCTTTTTAGCACTCAAGAGAGGCAAATTAGAATAAAGACGAGTTTTAATTGTGACAGTGCTTTTAGGAAACGTCCCACACTGCGGGTGACCACTGACCAGTTCGTTTTCAGTTAATCAAAATAAATTGCGTTCGAGTTTTGCAAAATTCTGCAACTGCCCTGCAGTTTTATGCGGCTTCGGAATACACCGACGATCTAACGCACAGAAAACAATAATTACGTGATACAACATACCGTCCAGCTCCGTCAGTGCCGTTGTCAGGGCGACCAGCGTCATAGCAACGGTTACCGTGGAGACGAAGTCTTCGTCTCGGAAAAGGAAAAGCCTCGTTCTCATTCTCGTGTTTCCGCGCCTCGTCCTACGTGCAACATACAGAACGACAGCAAGGAATATACTGGCCTGCCTGACGGCGGTGGGTGATGATGAGGGTGATTAATACCCGCACCGAAGACCGACCACCCACGATGCAGATCGGATAATCCGGTGGTGGATTATGTCGCTGATGATGACGTCACGAACGGATCATCCGTGAGCAGGCGAGCAGCTGGCGAGTGCTAAAGCAACTGAGTGCTGAGTGAGTGAGTGGTGAGTGAGTCGCTATAGCACTGTACGAGCAGCAGTCTGTCCGTCTGTCGTTTGGCGCCTGGCGCAGCAGCAGCAGCAGCAGCAGCAGCCGAGGTACACCGATGAATTATGTGAAGATGGCGGGACCTAGCGCAACGTGCGAGGCGCTGACCAGGGTCGGAAAATTGGTCCGAAAAACGTAAGATTTTAAGTTGTAAAAACCTTTGGAAACCTCAAAAGTCCAGTTTCAGGTTTTTAAAGGTTTTTTTTGTTTTCTTGTAAAATTTACTACGAATCAGATATTTTATTTCATAATTTAATTGTGATTTTTGAGTTATGACGTCAGTTACGTCATTATGTCGTTCAATCATAACAGAGTGTATCTAGGGTGTTTTTTGATCGTAGTTTTGTGTACGGTGTTCATTGGACACTAAATCTAGAAAAATCTTTGAAAATTTTTAAAATTTCCAAAACTGTTACAAAAACCTAAAATTTAAAAAGTCTCTTCAAAAACCTAGGTTTTTCCAGCCCCGGGGCTGACAAGTTGGACATTATGGGAGTGCAACTAGTGCTGTAAGGTCAATTATCTGAGTGAGTTTTGCGGCAGAGTCCTGCGTAGTAGTAGGCGCGGCAGAAAATTGCAGTTTTTTGCGACAATTTTCTGACAGCATAAAATTTAAGTAAAAAAGTGTAATTCGCACTTCTTTGCGCTCCCGGCCATAACAATGGGATCGGCGGGGTTCGGATGTTAGATTTTGTCATCTTTTCGGCCAATTGGACGGGCTTGATGACAGACCCTAACAGGCTAACACGTTGAAAACGGGATTTTTTCCATCATAGCTTCTCTCTACACACGACCAGACTCGACTAAAGCCGGTAACCCCGCTCTATCACAGGCGACGGCCGGTTAGAAAGAAAGACGGCGATGGCAGTGGTCTTGAAGGCTGGACGCGCGCCGGCCTGTGTGCTCGGCGCGGTGCCTGGTCAAAGCCGCACGTTACCTTAATAGGGTGTTTACACGATCCAGCAAACGTCCAGCAAACTGCCAGCAAATGTATTCAAAATACACGTGAATTGCTGGATGTTTGCTGGATCGTGTAAACACCCCATAACAAGAGCATCGATCAATGCTTACAGACACATCACTCAGTCACTGCTAGTCAGTAGCACCTCAGATACACTCTGTCCAGTGTCCACTCACTTATACTCCGTTTACACGATGAAACATAGGCCTACATCAAGCACATATGAAGCACATTTAGAGCAAACTTAGAGCAAACTTGAAGCAACCTACTAAGAGCACACGTTGTGCACTCTTAGAGCTTGCTTGATAATGGTGTATATTGCAAACATTCATGAAGCTAGCTAGCTCCGCGTGTGCTTCGTGTGTGCTTCATGTATGATTCCTCGTGTAAACGGGGTATAACACACACACAGGTACCCGCCGCGACAGGGGCGGCGCCAGGTTTTCAGACCTAAGCGTGTCCAGGTAGAGTGGTTGTCGATTTACCGCCGCTATCCCCATCCCCTCCTTGACCCATCCAAAAAGCTCGGATTTGCGCGAGTCTCATGGGTTGTCCTGTTGGAGGCTGGAACGGGGTCGGGACTCCTGGACCCCCCGCTCGCCGCCGCCACTGCGCCGCAAATACGCGGGGAGGCAATGCGGCAGACGCGCGTGTATAAGAGACAAGTTTCGCCTGCTCCCCATTTGACAGAAAAACGAATTTATCCTTTTAACGATAAGAGATTAATTGAGCGTAATACCCGAGTTAGACGATGAAACTGGCTTGTCAGCGCTCGTCGAGCAGACGTCAAGCACCCGGCAAGCACTTGTCAGGCTTGCAGTGGCATAGTTCGTCGAGCATTCATTAGGCACAATCAAACACTCATGCATTGAGCTGGCTTAATTATTCAGGGCTTACCATATCCGCTGTCGCGCATCAAAATGTACAGTACATGGTGGACCCAAAATCAGCGGCGGATCCAGAAATTTGGAATACGGGGCGGAAAAGTACAGGGTGGGGTTTAGGGAAAAACTATGTCCCCTTCGCAAAATTTTTTTGAAAATTTTAAGCAAATATAATGCATTTTCGTGCAAAATTTTTACTCGTTTTAAGATGCATCCAGTCAATAGGGGGCGGCCTCCCCCCTGAATCCGCCACTGCCCAAAATCGTTTGGCAGTTCGCCCCACTGTCAGACAATTTTTGATACATTTTGAGGCTAAAACTGCGCAGCCACTTTTGTTACCGAGGCACATTTTCTATTTATACCAAAGCTAAGACGAAAAGGAGTCCCCACGAGTCAGTATTACTAAACGCAGTGCCGCATGGTATGCAGCGAGAGAGGGGCAACTGTCCCATCAACAGCTGTCTGTCGGATAATTGCAACTTTCAGAGCATCCCTCAATTTGTACGCGCGAAAGCAGCTACTGATTTCAGTGCGTCTTAGCCACTGCAATTCTGTCTGTCTGTCTGTCTGTCACACGGGTGGATCAGTCAAAAACGGTGCAAGCTAGAATTACCAAATCTTTACCGTCGGCTGCCTGGAAGACTCTAGTTTCAGGAGCCGTAAAGCTTTTCCATAAATTCAAAAGGGGTCACCACCGAACAAGGGCGCTAAATGTGAGGGGATGGGCAAAATTTGCGATTTTTAGTGAATAAGTCGCTGTATCTCAATAACGGTGCGAAATAGGACCTAGGTTACTATTAATCACTAATAGAAAGTCGTACACTGGCTCTCGATTGCCGCCGATTTCAATGACCTTGAATGACCTTGAACGCCAAAATAGGGTTTTATGGATTTTTCGGCGATTTTGGGCTGCGACACAAGTCTATATCATTCACAAGATGGCGCCACTGAACTATCGTTATGCGATTCAGATAGATAATTTGGTATTTGTATATTAACTTAGCGTGAAAACTTCAGTTTTCAGCTAAACTACTGAACCGAAACTGCTATCGGCTTTCGCGCGTCTCGTGAGCATTAGCTCAAATTTCTTGTTTAACTCGTGACGCCGCAGACGCGTGGGTGCCTGGATGCTGCCGTTTCTCAGCCGTGGAACAAGCCCTATTACGGGCACGCGACCCGCTGAGCTTGATATTCACTATATCAGATGTATCACTATACCATCGTCATATAATACGGTTGATACTAAAAGACGCAGTACAGTAAACAGGTAAGAGCTTCTACCATCCATCACATGATCGCAGCTGCGCCAGTAAATACTTTTACCTGTATGTCTATTATACCTGCAGCGTGAGTCAGAAAAATTTCACACCTCTGACATGTTCTAAAATGTTTTTTTTAAATACTAAAATTTTTTTAGCAATATTTGCGTTCAAATCTGCTGCAACCTATATACAGTTTCAATCTGTTATCTTTAACTTTGACAAAGTTTTGTTATAGGTCCATAAGCGCGATCACCAAGAGAATTTTTAGCCGACCGTACTTAAGCAACGGTCAAGCTTATGGTACGAGTTGACATCTGTCGTCTGTCTGTCGTCTTTTGCCTGTAACGGATGTATTGTGGCTATTTGTAAGCGTTAGGTTGTAGGCATAAAGGAAAACTTTTTCACACGAATAATTAGCCATGTGCCTTAAACCTAGGCACGCAGAATTTCAGCAATCTAGTGCTAAAGAAACATTTTCAAAATCGAGACTAAATGGAAGAGGGGTGGGGTAAAATGAGCGTTTTTAACAGAAAACTCGATATAGGCCTATCTCGAAAACTTTGAGAGATACCGCCAAGGTTAATATTATCACTAATAGGAAGTGGCATGCGGCCTGTCAGAGGAAATGAAAATCATCGACCTTGGATGACTTTGAAGATCACTGACAACCAGCGCGGTCGGCTATCCTAGCGAAAGCTGAGCTTCTTGTTACAGTTCACTTGAATATGTTTTCTAGGGGATTGTTTTATTAGCGCACGTGGTGGGGCAGCCTATAAGCTTATGAAGTGTGTCTATCGTATTCAACAGAGGGCGCCTGTTACTGGCGAAGTACTCTGCTTGCACGACGGCAGTGTTAGTGCCGATCATTTGCTACAAGGGTTTTCCTTTTAAAACGATGGGGAAAGGAAAAGGAAAAAAAACAGAAAGGAAAAAGGGAAGGAAATGAGAGGATAAGAAAATGGAGACGAAAGAGATGGGATGGGAAGAGCGGGAATAGAAAAAGGGAGCAAAAGGAAAAAGAAGGGCGTCCAAGTTGGGGGAGGGAAGATTGCCTTCTGCTGCTGAGGCGGGATAGACGCCCCTGGCCTACTGATCTTCGCAACTTTCCAGGAGCAAGGCTTTTTTGCTGTCCCCTTTCCTTGAACCGACTGTCTTTTTCAGAAGACGTAGGCCTATTGGCTGCTTCCCAGGCTTGTCGGTTACAACGGCAAATGTCTGCGTGCCATCACGGAAACATCATGTGGCGGGCAAGCAGGTGGTTTCGATAGAAGCATGGGCTTTTGTCGTGCTATCGCCACTAATTAGTGTACGTTTACAGTTCACAGACACACGAGGATTTCAAAGTAATTAGTTCAGCACACCGCTTTAACTACGAAAGAAGCGCAGTAAATTCTTGGGACACCGGATCGGAGTTTTGCCTATGTTCGCCATTAGGATCCATCACTGAATCCTACGGTCTGACCCTTAATTTCCCTCACCGCGACAACTTTCAAAGCACGTCGCGGAAGGTTTGTCTTGTGGTTCATCTTTAACAATTAAGAAATAAGTAAGTAATTAAATAATTAAGCAAGTACGAAAGTAAGTAACTTTGATTAACATTAGAGACGACGTGTGTAGGAAAAAACGATTTGGCTGCAATGTCTGTTGAAATCCTTACAATTGGTTTAGGTCTACTAGGGATAATAGCATTACGAATAATAATTAGCATCAGAAACATGCCTGGAGCAGGGATTAAGAGGATCAATATCAGTGTACGCAGCACAGTAAATAGGGCTGCTTCAACGGCTGACAGCTTGAGCCAACCGACGTATTTGTGCAGCCAGCCCAGACCTAACCTTCAGAAATTCGTATCATTTAAAACCAATCCGCGGATTGGAGTTAGAACAGAGGTCTCCGTGCAATAGGACGCACACTAATCCATTGGCTACTGCTCGGTGCTTTATTTCCATCCATTCTGTCTTAATCTTCACCGCAGTCGTTTACACTGTGGCTCCCTAAACAATCGCTGTAACATGCACAACGTAAATGGTACATAAACGGTAGATCTAGGCCTTATACATGGCTATAGGCCTACAAGAATTAAACAGGCATATACTAACAGGTGGTGTACAAGTACAACAGAATAAAAAGCGTGCATGCTTTACGCACAGCTCGAGCGTTTACATGATGAAGCAAACATGAAGCAAACGTAGAGCACACGCCGTGCATGTTTGCTTCATGTTTGTTTCATCGGGTAAACGAGGTATTAGCTTCGGAAACGATTATTGTCAATGATTTAATTGAAGAGCGGTCGGTCATCAACACGACTGCTTAGGGCTCGTTCACAAACTGCTCGACTGCTCCATATTTGTAAAACACGTACAGTAAATTTTTTTTACATTTAATGCGCCACCCTGCATTAACATTGCCGGAATTTCGTCCTAGTTATTGCTGTTGATGTCATTGCTAATTAAGATGATGCGCATCTTCTTGAAGGTCTTGTGTGTATCGTGATCACGCTGTTCTATTGTGTATTTCTGCTACCACTGAGATGGCGTACGGAGATTTTCAATTACATGGCACGCAGCGTGCCTGCGTGTGCGACGACGGTATATAGTGTGGCAAGCTCGTCCGGCTGTTGGTGACTGACATCGCAAGACTGCTATCAAGCAGTACTGCTGTTTATACAACTCAGCCTCCTATGCTGTGCTAGGGTGTTTACACGATCCAGCAAACGTCCAACAAACGTCCAGCTCCATTATAACATATGGCAGCAAACGTCCAGCAAACTTCCAGCAAACTTCCAGCAAACGTCCAGCATTACATTTGCTGGAAGTTTGCTGGATCGTGTAAACACCCCATTAGTGTGATGAGCTCGTCCGCTGTTGGTGACGTCGCCGTCACAGAAGCTTGCTTAATAGCATTAGCGCGACGGCGCAAGAGAAAACGACGACAACGAGGCCGCACGGATTCTGTGATGACGTGGGGCTGCATGATGGTTCACGATCAACATAAAAGACGCCAAAGCGCTACTAGACTTACTGGAATACGAATGTAAACCTATCTGTTAAAAAAGTTTCAATTAAAAATACAGGTTTCGTTATGCCATGTTCTAGTCCATTACACCTTATTTTTCAGACATCACATTTTCAGCACGTATGTGCATATGTGTCTTAAAAATCACCAAAAATAGATACTGCCCATATGTTTAACTGATCTGCATGTTTTATTGAGTCGTTTTTCAACAACTGATTAAGAATTTTATTGCTGGCTTTCGTCTGATATTGTACGAGCGTAAGTTTTAAAGCGTTTTTGGCTTGGTTATTTATTTCACGTCGCACTCGTACGTACTGCCTATCTCAATCACTATGTCTGGAGTGATATACACGCGTGGGCCATTAAAAAACGTGCCACTATACTTTTGTCCATACTTCACCAATTATTGACCGATTTTTAAAATTCTTTCACTGGCACACTCAGCAGGACAATTTGCAATAATGTGATTATTATATATCCCATTACACGGCAAATGCGTTTTTACACTACTTTGTGGAATATAAATGTAAGCAAAAACTAACGATAATAACAAAAATTGAGGCAAATGAAAAAAAAACGCTTCAAATCAACATTGCAGTGAATGATTCGTATGACACTCGACTGTGTTATACTCACAGAGTCTAGTGTCATACAGATCATTCACTGCAATTTTCGTCTTAAGTGCTTTTTTTCAATTTTACTAAAATGTTTGTTTGTTATTATCGTTATGTATGCATATTTCATTGACATTTCACAAGGTAGTGTAAAGACGCATTTACGGTGCAGTAAGATATAATAATCACATTATCGCAAACTGTCTGCAGAGTGTGTGCCAGTGAAAGAACTTCGAAAATCGGTCAATAATTGGCGAAGATATAGACAAAAGAAAAGTGGCATGTTTTTTGGCCCACCCTGTATATGAGTTCGTTTACTCGCATGTCCAACTCCGAAAAATGGTTCAGTAGGCCTATAAACTTAAAGGTGCGTACGGAGCAACGTCACCGAACTGAACTGTACTGACGTGGTTTAGATTTTGACGAACTAACCAATAAGCAAACAGCAATGCATTACAGTAGACACCGTCTAACGATGTCGGTGGCTTACGTGACTGCGGTAGGCGTGGTGTAGTGGTAACGCGTCTGATCCGATCAGCGAAGTTACTGTACGCCGGGCCCGGTTAATACTGCGATGGGTGACTGCCTGTGGGCAGGTAAACCATCTCGGGATGTAAC
>Ga0209367_1011088_pt1 | contig 11995 bp, 10 predicted proteins | sample WorMetLIZISLAND2_FD_187412 | JGI IMG/M metagenome (GOLD analysis project Ga0209367, IMG submission 187412) | Marine gutless worms symbiont microbial communities from Max Planck institute for Marine Microbiology, Germany - Olavius geniculatus... ... | reverse complement strand
CCCCTTTCCCTTCCCCATTTTCCTTCTCCGTTCCCTTCCCCTTCCCCTGGTTGCCATGGCAACGAAATTTGGGACAAAATGGGCTATAACTCGGCTTGCGTAAGAGATTTTTGCGAGATTTTTGCGCCCATGGGGGGTTTCGGGGATGGGCCATCGAAACCACAAGCAGTAAATGAAACAGTATATTAAGATTTTCTTAAAAATAATTGTGTTCTAGCCTCTATGGGTCCAAAAAAACAAAACGGCACATGCGACTGCCCACTTAAACATATAATAATGCAGTTATATTTTAGAAAATTAAACAACACACTAGCACATATAAAAGTAACACAACATACAAAACAAGTAATTTGAGCAAAGCTCATTAGACGCGCGACAGCCTTAGCAGTTCACATTCGCAGGTTGTCTTGATTTAACTGTATCCATTTTGACGCAATTCACTCTTGAAATCTACGCCGCAACCACAAATTGCAGAAAAACACTAAAACCCCTATTTCGGAAATTCAAGGTCATTCAAGGTCATCGATGTTTACACCAATAAAAAGCTTGTCACTATATTGCTTGCTATGATGAGCAGCATGTCTCTGCCGATCTGCAACCGTTTTCAAGTTACACGAGCCAATAGCGGTAAAACAACTACTTGTAGATTCTTAAAAATGTACGTTCTATGCTAAAAATGTCATGCGCAAAATGTCCAGGTCTATCTCCAGCCATTCCGGCGCAGTTCACTATTGTAATGTGTGTTGCAGCCAAAAATCGCAAAAAAATTCATTAAAAACCCCTATTTTGAGGGTTCAAGGTCATTCAAGGTCATCGACGTTGACAGCAATAAAAAGCTTGTCATTAGTGCTTGTTATGATAAGCAGCATGTCTGTGCCTATCTGCAACCGTGTTTACGCTACACAAGATAATTGTGGTAAAATACCCACTTTTTAGGGGGGGTAGCTGTCTTTGACGCCCACCTTCACCGGCCTCCTTGAACCTAGGGGGTCGGGACTTGAACTGCTAAAGTCTACGTTGAATGCTGAAAATTTCATACGCAGGTTGTCTTGGTCTATCTCCAGCCATTTAGTCGCAATTTAGTGTTGAAATGTGCGCTGCATACAAAAATTGCGAAAAATTCACTAAAAACCTCTCTTTGAGGGGTTCAAGGTCGTTCAAAGTCATCGATGTTGATAAATCCAAAAAGCCTATCACCAGTGCTTGTTACGATAAGCAGCAGTACCTATCTGCAACCGTTTTCACATTATTCGAGTCAATAACGGCAAAATGACGTCTTTTTAGGGGGGTACCCCTCTTCGACGCTCTCGTTCGAGGGGAACCCCTGCACCCAGTGGCACGAAATTTTGTCACGATAAACTAGAGACTTTGGGGCAGCCACAGTGAAGATTTCGTGATCCTAGCTTGCACCGTTTTGATACAAATCACGAGTGTGACAAACAGACGGACAGACAGACGCCCAGACGATGGCAAAGACGCGCGAAGCATTCTGCTGTCGCGCGTAAAAACGGTTCCACACACTGACTACACTCTCAGCAAAAAAAAATTATAGGTACTGCGATTACGGTATGATTTCTACAGTTTATACAGATGATTCCAAATGTTTATTAGTAGACTAAATGTAAAAAAAATCAAAGAAATTTATGTTTATTAGATTAAGTCTATATGTAAACGTCGGAGTTCTAGGCCAGGTAAATTAAAATAACGTTTCGTAGTTGAAGTCTGTACGACAAAGAACCCTAACTTTCGGTTATTCGTAACAATGTATTTAAAATATTAATTAGTATCAGATTTTATTCACTTCATGTTATAAATTGAAAATTATTGGACAAAAATTATAAACAGTACAGCTGACAAAATGCTAATTATTTTAGGCATCATAAGACTAATGTATTGTTTGGAATCTTTCTGCTAGTAACAATATATAGAAAAAGCTGCATCCAGCAGAGTCATATATATTTGAAGGAAAAACATTTTTCTTAAATGATTGTGATTGAATAGAAAGAGTATGAAATGAAATGCTGAACTGTATATTGCAGTCGACGCTCGAAAAGAGACGTTGTTTCCGACACGCAAGCATCTCCAGAAGTTGCCACATCTTTATTAGAACCTGCTCAGACCTCTGCCCAGCTAAGCCACGCGCCAACAACAGCGCATCTCTACGCGACCATCGATGAGTCGTCGATAGGCAACGCACAACAACAGCAACAACTGATCCCGATGACGTCATGAGATGTCGTTTTTGCGCGAACTCGCCATCGATGAAAGGTATGTAGGCCTACATTGATAGTTAGCTTAGAATCGGCAGCGGCTGATAGGCCTACTTTTAACAATACGCTAGACTCCCCTCTGTTCAGGTAGCGAGGCCTAAAGAGGTAATTAAATGTCCGAACTCACATAGTGCATAGGCCTACACAATAGGCCTATACCTAGGCAGTTATGCAGGCAGCAGAATGTATAGGCCTATGCGGCCGCGCATAATTGGTTAAATGTTAGTCAGCCAATATTATAGGCACAATTTTCGACTGTTGCACGCTTGAAGATATGAGCCACGCATTCAGATTTCTGTTTTGTTATGCACTAACCATCGTGGGCTACGGCTTATTGCAACGGGTCGCCAGTTACCGTACAGTTGACGCTAATAAACCAGGTTTACCACACTGTCATTACGTATAGATCTAGTATGTAAGTAATTAAACGTCATTTTGCGTCATTGTTGAGTGTAAATGTAAAGGTAAAACGTGCCGTGCCCTTACGGGGTGTAGGTGGGGTGATCGTCTCCATTTTTGTATCCATTGAGCCCGTAGGTGGAAACCACTGAGTCCGTGACGCATGGCCAGTGTGGCGCTAGACCTATGGTTACATTCTCAGCCGTTGGGCATCATCGCCCTTTGACTACTGGTACCAATTTGTACTGCTTGGTGAACAGAGGCACATGGGTGTGAAAACTTACCCGAGGTTGTTACCTGGCAGTGCTCCGGGCCAGAGTCAATCCGGGGACTTTTCGGTCACCAGTCTGGCCCGTTACCATTGTACTACCAAACCAAAAAAACTGTTACTGTTTTTCATTATTATTTTTTTCACATTATTGTTAGGTGTGGAAGAAAATAATAATGAAAAACAGTAAACTTAACCAATAAAATCAACGACTAGAATTTAAAATATAATTTGAATAAAATAATATGAAGAGCTTTCATCACGTAGGCCAAACAAAAGACTTGACTCGCGCTGAAACGGGTCGCCAGGAATGGACAATTGCAAGGAATGGAATTTGCAAGGAAACCGTCTTATGAGTAACGGTGTCATTTTTACACTGTTAAAGTATGTTAATAAATGTTCAAAAATGATTACTTGAATATCAAACTAATAGCAAGGCACATTGCTCCCATTGTTAATGTAAGTGAGAATAATGTGTAGACATTTAAGATCGTCAACTAATTTGGGATGTTTAAGTCATCTTGGGTCTGAATGTACAGTTGGTTTTGGCATCCGTAAAGTTTATCTCTACAATTATAAAGTTTGATACACTGTATTAGAATCAAATACGCTTTATCCTTAATGTTTAAAAGAAGATGCAATCACTCTCACATCATCACATGATATACAGGTATAGCAAGCCAAATAGGCCTACTGCCACCAACTAAACTGTGATAAACACACCATAGTCCGTCTATAGGGTATAGGCATAATGCATTCCTTGCAAAGAACATTCTTTGCAAATTCCACCCTTCGCCCCCGCAAATTCCTTTCCTTGCATGTTCCATTTCTTGCAAATCCAGAGCCCCCGCTGAAACGTACCCAGGCGCCTACAGAGTATGACAAGGTTCTATTTAACTATACGCCTATGGACTGTGGACCCTTTTTCAAACACGGAGTAAGCCAATTTTCTGTCCCGTGCCAATCTAGTAAGCAGATATATTATTATCATTTCAAAATTACGATTGTATGTAAATAAAGTAACAATTATTGTAGCCTATAGAGTACTTCTGCTAAATTTCCTAGAATTTATACTCGTACAAAGCGCTATTGCTCTTTTTATTAATTATGCCCTTAATAACTATCAGTCAACTACATAACTACTAGCATTCAAAATACTTACCAAATAGTTGGAACTGGGGGACGTTGGGGGCGGAAGGGGGCTGTGTTGTCTGGATGGCCTTTTTGAAAGGGATCATTTCTACGATTACCAAATAGTTACACCATTTCACTTCACATAGACTGCCGGGACTATTGTCGTTGTTTTTTGTTTGTATTTTTGTCTGACTATTTGTTTTTTTGCTATTCGAACATTTTTGCATGATTTGTATATTTTGCTACTTATTTGTCACTGTATATATTCAGCTATTCAGCTTTTGAGCTGCAAGTGTGTTTAATAAGTTCAGTTCAGTTCAGTTCAGTTCAGGCATCGATCGGGTTACCGTTTCATGGACGCCATGAGCGAAACACATATGGCAAAAGGGACCCGCAACCGCCAACAAAAGCCCCAAAACCCAAAACTGCCAACTGGAGCGCAAACCTAAATGAGAGTTACCCATCTTTAGTCTACAGTTATAAGCTACTTTGACCACTGTGTGTGTTCTAGTACGGTCGCGGAGGTCACTTGATTGCCACTGCGATAATCCTGATGACTATTTCGTCTCTGAACACTACAATGATGAATATTCGTGGAACTATGATGCATGGTATAAATGTTCTGAACTGTGTGATTCTTCTTCATACTCATGTAGCTGTGAATGCTGCAACTTCGACTATAACGAGAATAAATACGAATGCTGCTGGTGCACACCAGGCAAGTTATAGTTTTTACGCGCGAAAGCAGAGCTACTGCTTTCAGCGAGTCTTATCCGTCGCAATTCTGTCCGTCCGTTTGTCCGTCCGTCACACGAATGAATCAGTCAAAAACGGTGCAAGCTAGGATCACCAAATCTTCATCGTCGGCTGCCGGAAGACTCTAGTTTCAGGAACCGTAAAGCTTTTCCATAAATTTGAAGGGAGTCACCCCGAACGAAGGCCCTAAATGAGAGGGGGTAGGCAAAATTTGCGATTTTTGGCCAATAAGTTGCTGTATCTCAGTAACGGTGCGAGATAGGGCCTAGGTTACTATTAATCACTAATAGAAAATCGTATACTGGCTTTCGATTGGCGCCGAATTCGATAGCCTTGAATGACTTTGAATGCCAAAATAGGGAATTTTATGGATTTTTTGGCGATTTTGGGCTGCGACACAAGGCTATATCATTCACAAGGTGGCGCCACGGAACTGGCGTTGGTGGCGTGGCGTAGTTGGTAATGCGTTTCGGCTGAAACAAAGTTACTCTACGCCGGGCCTGGTTAATACTGCGATGGGCGACTGCCTGCGGGCAGGTAAGCCATCTCGGTGCGAAGCCTGCCAGCTAGGTCGACTCAGCCTTCTACCCTCCGTGGGACGGTAAAATGAGCAGTAACTCATTTGTATGGGTTACGGAAGGTGGTGACCTTAGTACAGCTGACTGGGGCTGTCTAGCCGGCCGCTGCGCTAGCCTGCGTCTGCAGGCTGCGCATGGTGGCCGTGCGGCTGGCGGCTCGGGTTAGTGACGAAAAGAGCATTAGAGGCGTTGTACGCGAGATGCGCTATACAAATTGACACCTTTATCTTTTTACCTTTTATCGTTATGCGATCCAGATAGAGAATTTGGTATTTGTATATTAACTTAGCGTGAACACCTCAATTTTTAGCTAAACTACTGAACCAGAACTGCTATAGGCTTTCGCGCGTCTCGTGAGCATTAGCTCAAATTTCTTGTATACGTAGCTATGAAAGCCACAGTGCTGAAGTGATAGTTTTCAACTTTTATGTCCGTTGTGTAAACGGTAGTTGTAGAGAAACGTTTTCGTAAAACATAATTTTCCGTACTTGCTGTAACTTTCTTTAAAGATTTAATGCCGATTATTTCACTAAAATTGAAGGCTTGCTTGACTTTAATTGATACCCGTTTTTATCAACAGAGTTAATAGAAATGTTAAGATTACCTATTTATTGACTTATAGAACATGAAAAAATTTGCAACTTTTCCAGCAACATGTGTCTTTGTCTTGAAAACGAGAACGACATACTTCTACCATGCAGGGTGGTCGGAAAATGTAAGCCATCGACGTTTCATCATGATTCAAAATTATGGCATTTGTTGTTTTTCTGCATTGAGCTTATCGAAAGGTTAACCATTGGTAGGAAAAAGTGTCCGGTTGGTAAAAATTTCTACTTAAACTGTTCCCAGAAGTTCACTTTTGAAGGACCCGGCATAACGTATAGAGAATAACTCAAGAATGCACGAAAACAATAGCGTAAATTATAATTGGCGAGAGATTTTTGATTACTGTCTTTCACAATCTGTAGACTGCGGTATAAATTATTGTTGATCCAATGCAACGCATAGCATTGGACAGAGTATAAAATCACCTGAGCGTCCGTCCATCCATCCGTGCGTGCGTTCGACTTTTGAGGCGCCATAATCTCGATAATGGTGCAAGTTAGACACAGTTGTGACCATGCGTCTACTTACAACGGACCACCCAAAGGAAGTGGCCCATTGCGAGTTGAATGGTCACGTCACTGATCACGTCAAGTGACCCCAAAAGGTCAGTGTCGTGACCCCATTATTTTCGGCGGCAATTAAAGTTATATTTTTTACGCGCGAGAGCTAGCCAGCTATAGCGCGTAATAGCTACGGCAATTCTGCCTGTCCGTCCGTCTGTCTGTCCGTCTGTCACAACGCGGTACTGTTTGGAAACCAGGTGAGATAGAGATTTTGGGTTCTCACCATATAATCGCTTAGGGTTTCTAGTATTTCGTGACAAAATTTCATGCTACTGGATAAAGGAGGTCCGCACGAACGAGAAGGCGAAAGAGGGGCACCCACCTTAAAAGGCGTTATTTTACCGTTATTGGCTCATTTAACTTGAAAATGGCCGCAGATAGGCACAGACATGCTGCTTATCATAACAAGCACTGACGACAAGCTTTTTAGAAATGTCAACATCGATGACCTTGAATGATTTTCTGTTCCCAAAAATAGGGGTTATAGTAAATTTTTCGCGATTTTGGGCTGCGACACGCATTTCAAAAGTAAATTGCGCCGAAATGGCTAGAGATAGATTAAGACAACCTGCGTGCGAAATTTTTAGCATGGATTGTATATTTTAGCAGTCCAAGTCCGGACCCCCTATATTCAACGAGATCTGCGCACGTGGGTGTCAACGAGAGGTACCCCTGTAAAAGTGGTTATTTATTCGCTATTGGCTTATCTAGCGTGACAATGATTGCAGATAAGCACAGACATGCTGCTTACGATAACATGCACTGGTGACGAGCTTCTTAAAAATGTCAACATCGATGGCCTTTAATGACCTTAAACCCTAAAAATAAAGATTTTTAGTGATTTTTTGGCGATTTTTGGCTGCAAAAGAGTGAATTGCGACAAAATGGACAAAGATAGACCAAGATTACCTGCGAACAGGAACTGCTATAGGCTCTCGCGCGTATCATGAGCATTAGCTCAGATTTCTTGTTACCACTGGCCAACACAGCTCACTCATTTAATTTGTACGGACTTAGCTGTTAACTATCGAGATGCATTGGACAGATTCCCTGTTTGTTTGAACAGTATCTTGTTCCGGCAATGACGACGGCACTTGGACAGTTGAGATGCTTGTCTATAGTTCTTCTTCCCAAACACCAACTAACTCCGTGTTTTACAATCATGGTGAGATTTTTTTAATGCAAATTACAAATGCATAGAGCTAAATGAGAGCACTATTATATTTTACTTTTTACAGTTTTTCTCATTTAATTAGTATTTAATTGTTATGTTGTCAAGCTGAAAAAATGCAGTCGCGTACACATTTTTGTAATGTTAAACAAAATGCATTAAAGTCAGTATATCATTGTTAAATATTGTGCAAAACGCTGCAAACATGGTCAAATACACATGCACGACATTACTCGCAAGAAGATATGTGCATTATTGGAAAAGAAAGAAGAAAGAAATATTAATGCCAGAAAAACTTTTTTAAATGCACTAGTTTTTTTCTATTAAATTTAACTAGATCACCAGCATGCAGATGTTTATTTGGCCAGTCTTTAAAACCCTGTGGTTTCTCAGAGTTTTTTTCTGGTAGCAGATTATGGATTACGTTGTGCAATATTCTCCATGCGTGTTCGCGGAAAATCGATCGATAGTGATTAAGCAAAAGTCGGCAACATCTCAGTTTTGTTTTTTCCTGTATTTTAAAACAAATGAATTAATAAGCTATTGTTAGTGTTAAAAAACAATACAAAATACAATACAATACAAAAGTGAAATCAAGCAAGAAATTGGATATCAGATATGTTGCATGAAATTTTCCGCTAATACGATATTTAGCTCCGCCAAGGTAAACGTAGTGAACATTAGAGGAAATTAAGAGATTGGTCGTTCTGTCCGTCTGTATGTGTACACGATGACTCATCATTATCTCCACATGTCATACATAACCGGCAGGAACAGTGGCGCCCTCCTGTGAAAACTTAAACATTTTTTGCAGTAGTAATGTTTAAATCACTTCACTTGGCGGAGATATGCACTCGCACGAGCGCCTTCTAGTTGCTGATATTTTCACTTATCAAAACTTTGTTACTGTCATTTGCGAGTTTCAGTTTTTAGGTCTAACTTTAAAGCATAACATTTCAATTGCTAACGTGCGATCGGTTGCAGTCGGTAAATCAACTGAAACCATCTCTGACACATCGACGGCTTCTACAGCATAAACTGATGACGTGACAGTGGGAGCACCGTCAGCCGTTATGTCATCAACAACTATGATCGGCCTAGCAGTCGGTTTATCCATTGCTGCTTTGGTTATCCTGGCGCTGATAGCCGCTATTGTCATCATATTTTTCCGGTAATAATAAAAAGCTCTTAGACGCATATACCTCGCAGTCACAGGGTGTTTAAAATATACTGGCCACATGTTATTTGCTTTCATACCTAAAAAATCGACAAAATTTAGACGCAAACTAGAGAAAGCACTCGGAGAGCGCAGGTACCTCCGCCAAGGCAAAGCTATTCGTCAGGCGAGGTCACCATCTTCGCTTTGCCATTGGTTCGCTTATGCCCCCTTTAACGCAATGGTAACGAAAACTTCAAAGTGATCCAGAATCCAGGATTCCTGTCGAATCATCCCAAAAAATTAACCACCTGTAGCTTATGCCATGCCCGACATACCCTCAAAATTTCAGAAAGATCCGTCCATAACTTTTTGAGTTATCTTGCTAACACACACACACAGACAAACAAACAAAAACCGGCAAAAACATAACCTCCTTGGCGGAGGTAATTACCACAGTATTGCTGGCTAAATGTTAATTTTGTATATATAAAATAACGTACTTGTTAATGGTTTTGGTAGTAAACAGTACAGCCTACAGAGAACGTCAGTAGACGTTTTGTTGCAGCTGAGTCGTGAATTCGTAAAGAAGAACAATTTGTTACATAGTTGAGATTGTGGATGGATAAATGAATGAATGAAACAATTATGCAATGAAGTGCTAAACTGAACATTGCAGTCGACGCTCACCAAGAGGCGTTGTTTCTGACACGCAAGCATCTCTAGGAGTTGCTACATCTGTAGCAGAGGCTCCAGTTGGAAAACGCATCCGCAACACCAGCAGATGTCTATGAGACCATCGATGAGTCGTGGCTACGCAACGCACAACAACAACCGCCTTTGATGACGTCATCGAATGTCGTCGACCTCTATGAGAACACTGGATCCAACAACTATGATTGCACTCTCGTTGAGAACGATCTGTATCCTAAATGCTTCAAAAACTGGGCAGTAATCGCTAACTTAACAAGTAACAACAGTGCACCAAATTACATAATAAATGCTACATAATTTGTATCGCATTTCTTATAATTTTTTCATATAAGTGCACCACATCGCATATTTTTAACATTACTGACTCTGATATGGAGCTGCATGAGTAATGATTATAGCTAGAACTGAACTGTTTGTACAGTTTATTGTACGACTTGTTTTTCATCAAATTGTTGCAACAAATCGAAGTAGTGGAGTTTTTGTCTTACATTGAAAAATCCATTTTTGGTGTATAACAGGAAACTCAGTTTTAGACGAATTTAATTAATTGTGTCCGCAATGCTGTACCGTACAGCGTGTCGCAAAAATGTACCAAAATTATCAAAGACGATGGAAATTTGAGAAAGTCTCGTCACAAAGAATTTTGCACATGTTCACACACTGTGCACTGTAACACATCGCATTTAGTTTTTGCGTATAAATAGGCATACGCAATAAACGTGTGAAATTTTAGTCCCAATAATCACGGCGGTTGCCAATAAATTTGAAAACAAAAAGCCCATGCAGCGTTCGCTAGAAAAAGCCGGCCGCGCATGCTTTAGTCGTCTTACTTTAAATTGCAAATTTCCCTTAAAGTGCGTTTGCCAGTAAAATACTGTCTAAAATTCGACGGATTTTACAGCAAGAACTGATGATGAAAATAATTGCGCGCTCTTTGCACCTACCCCTTTATTTTCGGGGTCGGGCAATCTAACGGTGTCATTTAAATGTATCCGCTAACGACTCCTGTTGCTATAGCAATTATTCAAAAGTTTCAAAATTTTGCATTACAGCCAATGAAGAGTTCAAACGGTATAACAATTCTGTCCTATTGTGTTCTGTCGCTTTGTACGAATCTTAAGTAATACTGTTTTTCAAGCAACAGTGTTGAGTGTTATATCATTTTTCTTCGCTCTTTGCGCCGTATTGTTTGCTTTCGGCCGCTACAAAAAAGTTAAGTAGTGTCAAACATTCATCTTGCAATAGGCTGTGCAGATTCTATTATCAGAAACACTAATAAACTTTTCACAATGAATTCAAATGCGCATAACATTGCTGCTTTTTTGATGAAACTTGCAGGTTCGATTTCTAATATTTTATTCGTATAGATAAGTGCTCGCATTATTTTCATTATGCGCTCATTTTCTGCTTTATATAGGCTAGACTAATGACCGAACCCGGGAAAAAACTAGTTTATGAATTTCGGACAAGTAATTTGAGCAAAGCTCATTAGACGCGCGACAGCCTTAGCAGTTCATATTCGCAGGTTGTTGTGATTTAACAATATCCATTTTGACGCAATTCACTCTTGAAATCTACGCCGCAGCCACAAATTGCAGAAAAACACTAAACCCCTATTTCAGAAATTGCAGGGCATTCAAGGTCATCGATGTTTACACCAATAAAAAGCTTGTCACTATATTGCTTGTTATGATAAGCAGCATGTCTCTGCCGATCTGCAACCGTTTTCAAGCTACACGAGCCAATAGCGGTAAAACAACTACTTGTAGATTCTTAAAAATATACGTTCTATGCTAAAAAAATGTCATGCGCAAAATGTCCAGGTCTATCTCCAGCCATTTCGGCGCAATTTACTCTTATAATGTGTGTCGCAGTCAAAAATCGCAGAAAAATTCATTAAAAACCCTTATTTTGAGGGTTCAAGGTCATTCAAGGTCATTAACGTTAACAGCAATAAAAAGCTTGTCACCAGTGCTTGTTATGATAAGCAGCATGTCTGTGCCTATCTGCAACCGTGTTCACGCTACACAAGATAATTGTGGTAAAATAACCACTTTTTAGGAGGTAGCTGTCTTTGACGCCCGCCTTCACCGGCCTCCTTGAACCTAGGGGGTCGGGACTTGAACTGCTAAAGTCTACGTTGAATGCTGAAAATTTCATACGCAGGTTGTCTTGGTCTATCTCCAGCCATTTAGTCGCAATTCAGTGTTAAAATGTGCGCTGCATCCAAAAATTGCGAAAAATTCACTAAAAACCTCTCTTTGAGGGGTTCAAGGTCGTTCAAAGTCATCGATGTTGATAAATCCAAAAAGCCTGTCACCAGTGCTTGTTATGATAAGCAGCATGTATGTACCTATCTGTAACCGTTTTCACATTATTC
>Ga0209367_1011087_pt1 | contig 11996 bp, 8 predicted proteins | sample WorMetLIZISLAND2_FD_187412 | JGI IMG/M metagenome (GOLD analysis project Ga0209367, IMG submission 187412) | Marine gutless worms symbiont microbial communities from Max Planck institute for Marine Microbiology, Germany - Olavius geniculatus... ... | reverse complement strand
ATATTCATGATCAATATGGGCTAGGGTCATGACGTCACTGCGGGCACTGATAGATTAGAATATTTCGCATAACGTAACGTAATGCCGCATTTCGTTTGAATTCACACATTAATTTCATATATTTATGAAGCTCAAATCGACATATTATATATGCGAGGTTAAATGTCTAATTTAAATCTACAAAAATTGTGCGAGTGAGTTTGACTGTGGCTCTGGACCTTTAACAACGATATAATCAACAACAGCTATCATTCTATAACAATAATACTTAGGGTGCACAATTTACACTGCCAGACAGTGCTAGTGCATCGCATGGTGTTCTTGTTAAGTGTTTATGCCCTGTCCCAGCTTTTGCTGTTATTCTACGCATGCTGCCAACCCATGCCAACCCGAGATGGTTTATCCATCTGCTGATAGTCACCAATCCAAGTACTAAAGGGCAAAGGGTGTCAATTTGTATAGTGCATCGTCGTGTATGACATACACATCTAATGCGCTTTTCGTCACTAACCAGAGCCGTCGATCGCACAGCCGACGCGTGCAGCCTGCAAACACAGGCTGGCGCACTGGCCTGCCAGGCAACCCAGTCAGCTGTACAAAGGTCCCCACCTTCCGTAACCCATATAATGGGTTACTACTCATTTAACCGACCCCGGAGGGATGGCAGGCTGAGTTGGCCTTGTTGGTTGACAGATAGCGGACGCCGTACCCACAAAGTGGTCAAGCAGCCGTCCATCAGTCTAGTGCAGGATAAGGAAGGTCCGCCGGCCAGGACCGACGTTCTAACCATTATGCTACGCCACCTAACCAGACATGAGAGACACAGAGTGACTTTGTTGATCAAACAAACATGCTAACCACTATTACAATGCAGCACAGAAACCACAAGAGACAAATTATTGAAAAGCTACTTGAATCTGTTAACGTAGCAGACAGATTACTAACCGCAAATGGGTCAGCTTTTTCCCAGGCAATGTGCGAGCCCCAAGTTGCTGGCCGGCATTTCTCCGGCAATGATTCAGGGACAGCAAGCAGCAAAAAACCGACGTCGAGAATAGCAACAAACGACGCCAGCGCAATGACAAGATTATCACTGTAAGCACGGCCGAGATATGCACCAATAGCAGGACTTGTCACTAGACTGGCTGCAAATGATGCCGATACCTAGCAGAAACATTACCAACAGACAACGATAAATGCTTTACTGACATTAGCAAGTAACCGATGGCAAACAAAATGAACAGAGTTTTTGTATCATCACAAAAGCTGCTCAAGTGCTCAGTTGCCCTTTCAGTAAGTGTCAGTCTTTATAAAATGAAGTTTACTGAACATGCATAAATCACTTGATTACCAAACAAAGTCCACAACTAAGCAACAGCTGAGACAATCAAATACACAATGTCACATGTGAACAAAAAATACATGCAAAATTTCCCGAAAAATTCCATGCACTTCTTTTGAAAAATCGAATAAATGTTTTTAAAGGATTACTTTATTTGGACACACAGTAAACTTACCAGTCCATAGGCAGCGCTGCGGTCTTCTTCAGTTGTTACATCAGCAACGTACGCGAATACAACGCTGAATGTAACGGAGAATATTCCGGACAGACTCAAGAGTGCAAAGTACCACCTGCAATGCACATATGGCATACATCAGCAACTGAGAGCTGTACTGAAGGCAGTTATGTCACAGACTACATAAGCCATGCTTTTAGACATGCCAGTCCCAGATGGTCTATCACTCTTAAATGCAGCACACATGCTTTACCTAGTTCTAGATGCCATCTAAAACATTTTTACTTGTTGTTCCACTAGCATGCCGAGTGCACTCAAGGTTAACATTAAGAGCTAATGTGCTACGTAAGTTACATACTTACTAACTTACAATGAAATGCATACACAGATTATGTCAATGTTGTGTGTTATGATAACACAGTAATGTAATTGGAGATAGAATTATTCATGAAAAAGACAGAAAAACACAGTTAAAGTCATCCTTCTGAAAACTGGTACACCAGCTCCTCCTGTAGGAGAATGTTCAAACCAATTTCGGTTTCCCTACACAGTACAACTTCGTTTTCGAGTTAAGTCCAGAGATTACAGATGGACAGACAGAAAGACGGATAGATGACAGACTAGTTGGAATGGATGGACAAAACCCGTAATCCAGCCTATACAGTGTTGGCGTAACAAGATAATCAGCCAGAAGTGGCTGAAGCATGGGTTAGCAGTGAGTCAGTTGGCCGAGAGTAGAGCAAATTTAGACTCAAGCCGACTCGCTCACCAAGGACTGAACTTCATCAGTGGAATCGGTGCACAGGTGAAAGTGACTGTCAGCAGTAGGAACGGCTTGCGACCCCAGATGTCGGACAGAGCACCGATCAAAGGTGCACTGAGAAATGATAGCAAACCCTGCCAACATACGAACACCTGAAACCTGCATACACTAACCCTCAGCAAACTGCACAACAGCCACCGAGTTCCAACACCCTGTTGAAGTCACCCAAGTTAAAAGTACACCACACAATGACACAAGATAACTCTGACAAGTTGACAAGATGCCATTTCTACTACAGGCACAGCAAGCATTTAAAATGCACGACAGAAAACATTCATTCTCCTTCTGCCATTATGGAGAAAGAGCACAATGTGAACTTTGGATATATGCATGGTAAATTATTTTGTCTGAAACACATAAATAATAATGGTATTGCTACAGACCTTCACACCCTGGATCAAGCCATTCATTAGAAATGCATGATGTGGAAACATATCATCTAACACCTGTACGATACATTACACAGACAATTCAACTTAACAGGCAGAGTGCCAACAGCACATAACTGCGTAATTAATACATGCCCACACACAGTGAATATGCAATGGTCAGTGCTAGCGACAGATCGGTGATCTTGCAAAAATTCACTATCGGTAGATCACCACTTACAGTCATGATGCTTTTAACATAAGAATGCAGTCGCATTTCCTCACTGCAATGCCAACACTGTGCTTAAAACTAAAATCACACATTTTGTTATCAGTTACTACACAATATATTAAGTTCATTCATTATAAGTTTATTCAATAACACTTCAGTCTTAAACTGGAATAAAAAAAATGCAGCTTTGGTCTGAGCTCGAATCTGGCATACTGATTAAGCCTGATTTAAGTATAGGCCAGTGTCGTGGCCATGGCATGGTTCATATTGTCTACCGTAAATACGATGTCGACAAGATCTACCTCTAGTAATTTTTTCCATGCCATCAGTGCAATAGCTGACCCACTGCAAAAATTATCAATATGCAATAGAGACTCACAATAACTGCTGCAGAAAGTGGTCAACTGCAAGATAGGCTCAAAAAGTCATATGCAACATGCATTACAAACCGTGATAACAGGCGACATAACAAGACCCCAGCTGAAGAACTCCAGAAATATAACAATTAGAGCATGATAAACACTCGGCTGAAACAGTCCATACTTCTGCACAGCATATACATGACTAATGAGTAATACTAAATAACCATTAATAATGATATGGAAAATGCACGGTGATACATTCAGATCGCCATCAGAGAATCTTGGACAAACAAGAAATTTCAGCTAATGCTCATGAGACGTGCAAAAGCCTATAGCAGTTCCTGTTCGCAAATTGTCAGTCTATATTCAGCCATCTGGATTGCATAATGAGTTAGTTGCGTGGCATCCCTAGCGAACGTTGTAGAGCTGTGTCGCAGTCCGAAATCACCAAAAAAATTGCAAAAACCCCTCTATTTTGGCGTTCAAAGTCATTCAAGGTCATAGAATTCGGTGGCAATCGAAAGCCAGTGTACAACTTCCTATTAGTGATTAATAGTAACCTAAGCCCTATTTTGCACCGTTATCGAGATACAGCCACTTGTTGGTTAAAAATGGCAAATTTTTCTCACCCCCTCTCATTTAGCACCGTCGTTCGGGGTGACCCCCTTCAAATTTCTGGAAAAGCTTTACAGTTCCTAAAACTAGAGTCTTCCAGGCAGCCGAAGGTTAACATTTGTTGATCCTAACTTGCACCATTTTTGACTAATCCACCTATGTGACAGATGGACGGATAGACAGAATTGCGATGGCTAAGACGTGCTGAAAGCAATAGCTGCCTTCGCGCATAAAAATGATACCTTCAGATTGGCGATCTGAAAAGTGTGCAAAAATTGATATGTTCAGATCAGCGATCTGAACACTCCATGGTGTGTTGCCATGACGGCATGTGTCTGACACACGCCATCATGGCAGCTGGCTTACCTCAATCAACACATAGTATATTGTCGTAAATTTTTGTACCCCTTTGACCGCCCAGTGCAAAAATGTGAGAGGGATATGTTCCCAAGCTCCTACGGGAGTGCCGCCCTTGAATACATAACTAATGTTACACCCTTAATATGGGTGTCCATCTATATCATCATGTAACTCTATCAAATACACTAACCATAACCCGTCCCTAATCCTAAGTCCAACCCTAACCATAAACCCTAACATTAAGGTAGCCCTAACCCTAATAAAATAATAATAATTAATCCTACATTACGTATAGCAATAGTGACTGTGACGCCTCGAAAATCTGTTTGCACATACACAGTGACATATTCAGATCAGTGATCTGACATTCTTGGACAAAAATTGATACCTTCACATCAGCGATCTGAAAGGTGCATAAAAATTGGTAGGTTCAGATCGCTGATCTGAACGTATAACTATCAATCCAAAATAAAACTGCACAAACACTATTTTCTGACTGTGCATATAGAAATGGCATGCTCACATGCCCTGTGGGTGCACTAACTAAGTATTCAGAAATTAGCACTTACTATGCATATTGCTCATTAATAAGAAATACCCCACTTACTACATGGTGGCGTGGCATAGTTAATAATGCGTTTCGACTAAAACGAAGTTACTCTATGCCGGGCCCGGTTAGTACTGCGATGGGTGACTGCCTACAGGAAGATAAACCATCTTGGTGCAAAGCCTGCCAGCTAGGTCGACTCAGACTTCTACCCTCCGTGGGACGGTAAAATGAGCAGTAACTCATTTATATGGGTTACAGAAGGTGGTGACCTTAGTACAGCTGACTGGGGCTGCCTAGCCGGCCGCTGCGTTAGTCTGTGTCTGCAGGCTGCATGTGGTGGCCGTGCGGCTGGCGGCTCGGGTTAGTGACGAAAAGCACATTAGAGGCGTTGTAGGCAAGATGCGCTATACAAATTGACACCTTTACCTTTTGAAGCACTTGCATTTATTTAAAAGGCAATGTATTTGAAATAACTGGAAAAAATGAGAATGAAACATAGCACCAGATGGCCATGTATACACGCAGTTCAGTCCGTGGTGGACGGAAAATAACATCAGATTTGCTTTCATTCCCATCCATCTGTGCGGACGGAAAATAACACTGAGCCAAAATAACCTCCTGCAAGTTTTCTACGTTGCAAGACATACACATACGTATATCTATGCTTTGCCTGCCTGGGGCGGATTTCTTAGTAATGATTTAATAGCTAAACTTGATGCTTTTTTCAGCTGTGACTTGAGACGTTTGTCTGTTTTATTGAATAAGGCAGATGAGCACCTATTTCATAAAATGGTTAATAATAAGGATCACTGTATTCACCAGTTATTACCTCCAGAAAACATTTTACCTATGAAACTCAGGGCCACCGATTGTATTTTTGCTTTGCCTCAGTGCCACTATAACTTGTACAAACGTTCGTTTGTATTGCGATATTTGTTTGGTGATGCATATTAGATTTTGCATGTAGATCTGTTGTAGCTCTATCGTATTTCATTTCATTTTATTTTCTTTTTTTCTTTTCTTTTTTTCCTTTCTTTTTTTCTTATCGATATTGTAACGATTATGCTCTGTTATGTTCTGTTTTTGCAATTGCGTTTGACCGTTGTTTAATAAAAGATTACTTACTTACTTACTTACTTACTTACTTACAAACGAAAATTACTTGACTGCCTTTTATCGCATGACACACCCATATCACAACCACGACACAAAACAAATCCCATTAGATTCTTATATGCACTGACCACTGGTACGTCTTTGTCGTGCTTGCTGCGACCATATCGCGGCCATAACAGCGCTCCAATGACCCGAGACTTCTTTTTCGCTAACATATCACAGTTATCTCTTCATCATAAATTGTTATAAACTCCAATATTTCAGACAAAACCGATATCGAAACATTATTATTCATTCATTTCGTAAACATAAATAAAATGTATTTCCGGTGCAGGATCATATCATCGATATACTTGTTACTTACTTGTTACGTGTAGGTAGATGGGCCATTTCTTCAGCGCATTCTTTTAATACCATGGGAATGGGATGCAGTCCAGATGGGAATGGGATGGCCAGGTGACTTGGCTGAGTGTAGACCCTTTAGTTTCTTCAAGACTGAATCGACCTTGGTACAGCTGACTGGGGCTGCCTAGCCGGCCGCTGAGTTAGCTTGTGTCTGCAGCCTGCACGCGGTGGCTGGGCGGCCGGCGGCTCTGATCAGTGACGAAAGCGCATTAGAGGCGTATATTCGCGACAATGCGCTATACAAATTGACGATCTTTGCCTTTACCTTTAACCACGACATAAAAAGCATATGCAATGATCAGTACTATTGTATTTGATGTTTGCAGTTGCAACTGTTAGAAGTAGCCTACTGTTTGCACCATCGAGTTTTATCTGTAGGCCTATTTGCATTATTCGTGTGTTTCTTGTGTTTTGGTGTATATTTTTAAGTCAGGTAATAAATTGATTATTATTCAAAAACAGATGTGTGGCTTGGTGGGCGACTAAATGCAAGATTAAGACATCGGATTTTTGATCAAGAGGTCATGGGTTCGCAGCCTTGAGGCCTAACGACTCACGGCAAGTTGTTCACCCACATCTCCTGCACGTCTGTCACTAAGCAGTATAATTACCAGCGCCAAGGAGGTAATGTTTTTGCCGGTTTTTGTTTGTTTGTCTGTTTGTTTGTTTGTTTGTCCATGTGTTAGCAAGATAACTCAAAAACTTATGGACGGATCTATCTGAAATTTTGAGGGTATGTCGGGCATGGCACAAACTATCAGTGATTCAATTTTGGGGTGATCCGGCAGGAATTCTGAATTCTGGATCACTTTGAAATTTTCGTTACCATTGCGTTAAAGGGGGCATAAGGGAACCGCTGGCAAAGCGAAGATGGTGACGCCACTGGCGAATAACATTGCCTTGGTGGAGGTACCTGCGGGCTATGACTGCTTTCTAGTTTGGCGATGCTCTGCAGTTGGGAAGCAAGTCACTGTGTGCCTGGCGAAAGAAGCCTAATGGCATCCTACACCGCTAGGTATATGACGATGTTAATCTACGTCATTTGCAAGCTACTGCCTAAAAACTGGGATCAGCTCCAAATAATCAGGAACCAACCGTTATTCAAAAAGATAGACACTAAAAAAGACACACATTTTTAGTCAAACATTTCAAGTACGGCATCCATGTGACACAACGGGTGAACAAAAACTAAAAATTGTCACAGTCAGAAATTCTGTTACGACATTTATGCCATGTGACACGATTTTAGCCAATGCCATCAGCCAGTGCATTTTACTTTATCAAAAACACAGTAAAAGCAGTACGACATATGGTTAAGATGACGAAATAAATTACTATGTTACAGAAATTACATCCAGCAAACATATGATCAAAAGTGTAACTGAAGAACATACGCACATACACAGTTACACATTTCATAAAATCTGTTAAATGCAATATAAAACATTCTCTACAATCAACGTGCAATTAGTAACGTATACAACAAAGAAACGACAAAAACAACAATAATCACAATATGATTTGCATAAAACACTGAAGCTGCATCAATCCAAACAATGCCGATATCAGACGTAAATGGTGCAAAAACTTGTTACAACAAAAATTACCCCTATCAACTCAAACTGAACACCAGTGCTGACTTACCACTTTTAACTGGGCACTGCATCAGTGTGGCACTATGCCTATTCCAACATCAGAGGCTCACAGCTTTGGCCAAAACATGCAGATTTTACATAAAACGAAATCTTAAGGTCATTCAAGGTCAAGCATTTTAGGATCCTTGGAAAGCCTTCTTGGTTATAGGCAAGGTTCATAAGTTGAGCACTGATGCACTCACTACAGTTTCTGTTTGAAAGAATGTTACGGTACTCACAAAGCACAAGCTAAATTGGCACTTAAATTAAGTAAGTAAAAAAGTAAAACGTAAATTAATATTATAGCACATAACATTTAAACTTTCTAAAATTTAAATTAAAATTTAAAATTTCTAATTTCTTCCGAATTAAATTTTTCTCTTTTGTATTGGCCTGTTGCATCAAATGACCAGGCTACAAAGTCAGCACTTACACTACATGTATAAAAATGCACATAGCCTGCTGTAAGTGTAAACATATGTAAACAATTAGGCTTTCGTATGCAGACTGAATAAACACTGATCGTATTCAGGGTTAGTAATATTACGGTAATATAACAGTAATATAACAGTGTTATTGCCAGAAATGAAAACAAAGCTTCCTGTACTACTTATATGAAAATTGCAGTGATTTTACGGTTCAAAGATTGTGCTTTACATTTAGATTTTAAACAATCGGTTTACATTCAAGAAACCAATTTGATTGTGAAAGACACGAGCCCAGTTTTGCCTCAGAATCACACTGGGACTACATTCCACCCGCAGTGGGTCACGAGTTGAAGGTTGGGGGCTGGAAGTTGCAATTTTCCGACAGACAGCTGAACATTCCTACACAGCAGATCTGAGTGGTCAAAATTTCAATTTTGCCCACAAACTGCCTCCAAATTAGAGATTTTCAGCCCAAATTTTATCTCTGATGCACATTTCCAACAAGAAGAAAATTCTGAAACAGACTGAGATTTAGGGAAGCAGTTGCCCCAATGTCATACTGCCATGACGCCACTGCACGGTGATAAAACATATCAAAATGTGCTGCCAACCACGAACCAAGTCTAACCGTACCCTGCTGCCAGTAGTGTCATCGGTTGACAAAGTAGGCAGGGCAAGTAGTTGCAAATTTCCGACACAGAAGCTTATCGGTGCTCAAAATTGTGACTTTGCCCCTACATTGCCGTAAAATAATTTTAGCACCAAAGTTTACATTTTTGTGACAATTTTCCAACAGTCCAAAATTGAAGAAGGGGAGGGCATTGCCCCATAGCCCAACTCCCATCTCCCCCCGCTCCCTCCTCCCTCTCCAAGCCATCTTGCCACTGCCTGTTGCCGCTGAGTATCTGCAGTGAAATGATATGAAACTAACTCGAATGCTATCAATGTCAATAACTACACTGTGTCTCAAAAAAAACATCCACAACAATTTTGACTGTAACTTGAAAACCAATTAACAGATTTTAATAATTTTGAATAAAAATATTCCTGACATAGCTTGTTATTAAATGAATGTTCAGTTTCCCACCTCACACATTGTATGCTTCTGCACTACCTAGGGAATCAAGCGAAATATGCGTTAAAAGAAACAGAAAACCTGAAAAACCCTCAACATTATCGATCGTACCTTGAATAAAGATTAGCAGAATTTAATAATATTTGGCAGAAATATTTCTGATACAACTGGCTATTAAATAAGTGTTTTAGTTTTCACTTCACCCAACGTCTGCTTTTGCACTACCTGGGGAAATCAGACCAGGCATAATATGTGTTAAAATGAATGGAAAAACGTCAATAATTCCATCAGTCCTAATTTGTGGGCCCCAACAGCAGGTTTATTACAAGGTTTGACTGTCATGCAGCAGTGTGTCTACCAGATGAAGCTTAGCAATGTTTGTAAAGTCAGAAATGACTGGTAGAGCCTGTATTGGTCAGGAGCAGAACATTATCGATACTGCTGTCAAGTGAATAGAGAAAGCGTCTCTTTGCCTGTGTTCGCATAGTGGGCCAACACTTCAAGCAATTTTACTGTAGGCAGTTGAAAAATGGACAACTGAATGACACGTCAGCCACAGTGTCAGAAATTTGAACAAAATGTGTTTTTATGCATTATGTTAATTAAGCAATCATATCGCATTGGGTAAAAAAAGTGATATTTTGCTGGTTGTGCCTTCCCCAGGTAGTGCAGAAGCAAACGTTGGGTAAGGTGGGAAACTGAATGGTCATTTGATGGCAAGTTGTGTCAGAAATATTTGTGCCCAAAATTATCAAAATCTGCTAATTGGTTTTCAAGTTACAGTCAAAAATGCCGGGTAAGTAGGGGAAGCAGAGGAGGCAATTGCACTACCACCCCCCAAAATTACCGGCCTGCTAAAAAATTCTCTTCTTGTCAAAATATTTTCTTCCAAATATGTACAAAATTTGGGATAAAAACTGCCCATTTTCAAAAAAACATCTAGAGGCACATTTGACATTCTGAGCATTCACCTTAACGGTTTTATGGTTTTGCATTTCAAAAGCCATGTTTTATGTCAATATTTCTAACAATCAGTCTGTGTACATTCAACGGCTGGCTACTTACATTCTGCATTCTGCATCGGTTGTAAAATTGCATCTTCTGCCCTGCTCCCTACTTTCCTAACCTACGACGCCGCTGACTGTTATCAATATAGTTTCCGGCTATCAGCATCATCAGCTGTTGTTCAACGAGGACACGGAGTTGCTGCTGGCGCCAACAGTCAACTGTTTCAGCTTCATGTTTGCTGCGTGGATGCGGAAATGAAGTCGAGACTCGAGTGAGTATCCCTTGTAGTTGTCCCTGTACATGCACAGCATGGCACAGCATAGATATCACTACTGGTTGCTGTAACATAGTGTACCGCACACCACAGTGCTAGCATACAATCACATAACACACCAAAAAGTCAAGGTAAAAGTTCGGTGCTAACTACAGTGCTTCTTACATCAAGTCGAGATGAGAAGTTCTTTACAATCTCGGAAGTGGCAGCCGATTGGCATGAACTAATGCTACCACAGCACACTATGCGGCCATCTGTTGCCCGCATCAGCGAACAATTGGACCCAGGGTTTGCAGCTAGCAGACATACCACTGTCACACAATGCCCTATAGCCCAAAGGCTACTACTCATTTCCCATCCTGCTGAGGATAGGAGGCTGAGTTGACCTGAACACGCAGTATGTTAGCAACTTGCTCAAAGCAGCCACCTTGCAAAAATAACCCGCAGCAAGAATCGATCCATAACCTGAAAGTTATACCCCATTTCCAAGATGAAGCAAATATCAAGCAAACGTCAAGCAAACATCAAGAAAATAGAGCACCCATCGTGCACGTGTATTTTGAATACATTTGCTTGATGTTTAAACGTGATATTACGAATCAAAACTGAACACTAGACCACGAGCACCTACACATGCCCATAAGTGTGAACAACTTGCCCAGAGTTGTTACTTGGTAGTAAACTGGCTCGGAGTTAAAACCAGTGACCTCTCAATCTTGAATCCAATGCCCTAACCACTAAGTACAGTGCTTGGTATAACCAAAAACTCCTTATTATCAGAACTCAAATTCATTCAAACTCAAACTCATACCCTGGAAATTAGGACTCTGACCAAACTTAATAATAATAATAATAATAACAAGAAATTTAAGCAAAGCTCACGAGACACGCGAAAGCCTATAGCATTTCCAGTTCAGTAGTTATAGTTTTGAAAATCGCATATCACTTGAACTCGGCCCATCTGGACCATAGTACACATCGGCCATAGGAGCGGGTGGCGTTAACGACGGTGCCGCCTCCTTGTGAATGATATAGACTTGTGCAGCCCAATATCGCGAAAAAATCCGTAAAACCCCCTATTTTGGCGTTCAAGGTCATCCAAGGTCATCGAATTCGGCGCCAATCGACAGCCAGTATACGATTTCCCATTAGTGATTAATAGTAACCTAGGCCTTATCTCGCACCGTTACTGAGATACAGCGAGTTATAGGCCAAAAATCACAAATTTT
>Ga0209367_1011086_pt1 | contig 11997 bp, 6 predicted proteins | sample WorMetLIZISLAND2_FD_187412 | JGI IMG/M metagenome (GOLD analysis project Ga0209367, IMG submission 187412) | Marine gutless worms symbiont microbial communities from Max Planck institute for Marine Microbiology, Germany - Olavius geniculatus... ... | reverse complement strand
ATAAATTCGAAGGGGGTCACTCCGAACGAGGGCGCTAAATGAGAGGGGGTGGGCGAAATTTGCGATTTTTGGCCAATAAGTCGCTGTATCTCAGTAACGGTGTGAGATAGGGCCTAGGTTACTATTAATCACTAATAGGAAGTCGTACACTGGCTCTCGATTGACGCCGAATTCAATGACCTTGAATGACCTTGAACGTCAAAATAAGGGGTTTTATGGATTTTTTGGCGATTTCGGGAAGCGAGATACATTGAAAAAGCGAATTGCGCCGAAACCAATTGAGATAGACATGGACAAGCTGCGTATGAAATTTTCAGCATTGAACGTAGATTTCGATGGTCCAAGTCTCGATTTTCTGCGTTCAAGGAAACCTGCGCACGAGGGCATCAAAGAGTGGTACCCCTGTAAAAGTCGCGACGAAATGGCTGGAGATAGACTGACAGTTTGCAAACAGGAACTGCTATAGGTTTTCGCGCGTTCCGTGAGCCTTAGCTCAATTTTTTGTTTTAGTTATCGCAACGCTTGTCGTGTTACTTTGTTTCAGTGTCAACTGCTCACAGCAGACAGAAGCGACAGGACGTAGGAGACAGGAAAAACGGTCATTATACAGGCAAACGGATGACAAGGTGTGCATGCAAAAAGGAGTATTGCTATTGGGAATACGTACGAATTTTTCTTTGGATCACAAGTTGGGAATATAAATGCGTGTGGTACCGTCATAGCTGCTATATCTATTGTCGTGCCTGATCCACGACACGTTGACACCTGATGCAGCTGATCAGATTTAAAGATCATAAGTTCGAATATGATAAAGAATATAATTCAAAAACGAAAAGGAAATGTAGTGTTAATGCAACTGCATACAACTGTTTAATTAAAGTCATTTTTCGCTTACTTTATAAAGCCATCTTAATTGATATTAATGCAAAAAAATCTTGTATTGCAAAATAAAAAAAAAACAATATTTATGCATCATCTAAGAATCTTAATACATGAAAGTTTAGTTGGACCGTATCTGACTTTTTCTTGCGTTTTGTGAGTTCCCAAAAATACCAATCTCGAAGATTTACATAAAGTTTAAAAAACGGTTAGTCAAAATTATTTTAATTGCTACATACATAGACCACTTTAGACCACTATTTAATAAATTGAGCATTTTAAATATATACGATGTATGTTTATTATGATAGTCTTTATTTCACCAAGCAAACACTGGTAGACAAAAAAAATTAAACAAAAACAACAATATAAAGTTAGACTCAGAGAATTGTCATGTTAAGCAACTAATTATTGAGACAGTAATATCAAACAGGGAAGAAACCTGAAAAATTTCAAATCGCCTTAGCTCTGGCTGTGAATTTGTTTACTGGTATCGGAATAAGGACACTAGGTAATTTGAATGAAAAATAACTTTGACAAGCCTTTATGATTTTCATAGTATTTGTATTAAAGAGCTTCATGAAGAAGCGGTTAAAATCAAGTGATGCGATCTGAGATTTATTCAGTGGGCATACCTCTAAACCGTACAATAATACAGGAATGCATTTCGACTTAATCAAATGGAGCGTAACCTCTTCAGACGCCACTCTACCAACCTTGCCAAATATTGCATTGGCAGCTCGATAGAAGGAGCGTTTTGCATGGTCCAGTGAGCACTTGAAAGTTCGTGATTTAACTATGAATATTCCTGGATATCTAACTCTATTAACCCACGCAATGGACGCACCTGACAAACACATTAAACCGTTACAGACAACTTCGGCACGAGAGCCAATAAGCAGGCAACAACTTTCTTTTATAGTTGATAGCCATATCAATCCAAAGCAATTCTAATTCACATTTACTCCTTACTTCTGAATTCCTTTTACCAACCGATACAATTTTTGCTTCATGTCTGTACAAGATATGCATTTGAATTATACATGAGGTTATTATCATAAACTATTTTTGACGCGCTACAGCTATGCCGTATGGCATAGATGGCGCGATGCGTCTGTTTTTTTTTGTAAAGAATGTATTACGGCTAGACGTAGGTCGTAGGAGAAATTGTCTTTACGTTATTAATTATCCCTGTGTCTTAAACCGAAGCAAGGGAAATTTCATTAATTTAGTTCAAGGAGAACATTTTCAAATTTGGAGTTGAATGGAGGAGGGGTAGAAAAAGTGCGTTTTCTCAAAGTAAACTGACCATATCTCGACAACGGTGAGGGATTCGACCAAAGTTACTATTAATCTCTAGCAGAAAGTGTTATATATGCCCTTTTTAAATGAAATGAAATTCATCGACCTTGGATGACCTTAAAAGTTAATACTTTAAACAAAAACTCAATAGGCCGTAACGCGTCTTCTCTAGCGAGAGTACAGTACTATCTAAACAGTCTTTAATTAAAAGCTTATGCAAACAAACTTGGCTTATGTTGATGACTAATCTATGTTGTAAGGGTTGTAATTGTAAATGTTTTTGTTATTCTGCAAATAAGCAATATTTACATTGAAGTTAAATATTTTTACTCATGTGTACTCAGACAATGAACGTTATATTAGCTTAGTGTTGTTTACATAGCAATACTGCAGTTGTATGGACTTATCGTACAGTAACTGCTTTGTGTTTTCTTTTGGCTTACTTTAATGTATGTTTGATTGATTCGTAATGTATACCGTTATGACTGCGTAAAACATGACAGTAGGCTATCTTAACTTGTGACAAAGAATTGCAATAATCGTCAATTATTTAAATTTGCAGTGCTTTTGTCAGTTTATATCTGTAACGCAATTAGAATGCTGCAAGTATGAAAACTAAAAATACATTTTGTATGTGTTACTTATGCCTGTGTTTTTAATGTTGGATATTTAATCCACAATTGTTTACTTAAAAGCCAAAAATCAAACTACTGAAGTAGAAGTAGACATTTTAACTAGGCCTACTCAGGTAAACGTAGCACATCTGTAAAATCTGGCCACACTAAATTACTGAGTTTTTTAACTGAAGGTTACGCCATTAATCAGCATGTTTTCTATCCAGTAATTAGGCCTATGTATAAAAAGTTTTATACGTTTGTACTAAAGACGTGCATTAGGGGCCTATAAAAGTATAAGTAATTTAAACAATGCATACTTAACGCGCGACAGCATCGGTGCCGTCATTTGGAGGATAGGTGAACAACGTGCAATGAAATATAACCATTTGTTTTAAAAGTATACTTAAATTGTATTGCCTTTGATCGCAGTCTTTCGTAAACATAAAGGTCAAAGCTCAGGCGGTTATAAACAACGATTATGTGAATTCTCTACGCAGACTCTTCTGCTTTATCTGAAGTAATTTCTATGCAATTCAGTGCTAAAATATGCATCGCCGTCACATCACGTTTTCAGGTTTCATGAATATCTAAGCCGCTAAAGTCGCTAGCTTATCGACGGCGTCGTGGAACCTTAGCGGTTTGAGTTCTTAACGGCAGCGCTGGCGGCAGACGGCGGTGGTTCCGGCGAGAGACAAATTTTTCAAAACAGAAATTATTCCACGGAGCAATACTCAAAAACATAAAAAGTGGCTAGAAAGGCACATGACCATGGGCCCGTCAATGATGGCTACTCATTGCACACAAAATAACTAAAATTACACACGAAGAAAAAAATCAAAAATAGGGCCTACAAAAAAGTTTAGTGCATTTACAACAAACACAAAAGACGCTGGATAAAACTCAAAAAGCCAATTTTTGACAGTATTATGTATGTTGAGAACTTGAGACGATAGCACACAGCTGACGCCCTTTTCTATAAGCGGTAGCTAAGCTTCTTAGTGTACGATAATGTCAGAAAATGTATGTAGGGGCCCCACATTTTTACCAAACACAGTCTAATCTAGTGGTTAAAATCTGGTCCTGCATGGGCGTACATGCGTGGGCTATGCTACTGCCACGTACTGCCACGTACACATAAAGATTGATAATCATGGAGTTGAATTTAGAGTTATGAGTAACACTAAGTCGATGGGATAGTCGCGAGAGACTTAGTGATAATTACTTTATCTACTAAATCATCGAGTCTCTGAAGACAAATCCACGATTTTATAACAAAATTTCTATTAAATTATGGCTGTATGGTTAAAGCCGACTCAAAGTTAGGGTTTGAAACTCGAATCTAATATCGGCTCGAAAATGTTGAAACTCCGTATCTACATGGACGGTGCTCTATGAATAGACATAGGCCTACGATCGAAATCGAAATGCAAGCCAATTTCAGAGTCATTTTAATATAGCAATAAAAACTGTGATTTAGTACAATAGAAATCATCCGAAGTAAACAGACATCAACGACGACGACTGTAGCACATGATGAATGTAGCCCGCCTAAGAGCTAGGAAATCATGAGTACCACCAGTAAAACTTGCTTCTGTTATACTGAAATTAACGGTCAATGCTACAGCCTTTGTTTAGGTGTTCATATAATGTCACATTAATTTTCTAAAACACTAACCTTAACTCTAACCCTAATATTAATCTTAATTTTACTGCATGACGCATAACGCTAACGATAGAGAGCCACGCTGCCGCCGCCGCCTATGACTCACGTAGGCCTACAAATAGCCGAAAGTACTGCCGCCAAACAAATAGTCAGTATGTTTTGAAAAATAAAAAAATAAATGGAATAGGTTTAGTGACAGTGCTTATGCTACCGTAGCCTATGTGTGATAACTGAAAGTTATAAAAATCGTGAACTTTTTAATTATAAAAACGGGAATTTAAGGTGGCTCTGATAAAAGACCGCAGATATTCACCCATCCTGTAGTAATCCAGATGAAAAAGCAACCGGGAGTTGAACTCACGACATTTTAACGGTCCAGCTATTCACATGGTTGTCGTCCGTCTGTCCGTCTGTAACGGATGTACACTGACGGATGTACCCTGACTAACGGGTAGAGCGTAGGTAAAAACTTTTTACTGGAATAATTAGCCATGGGTCTTAGACTCAGGCATGCAAAATTTCAGCCAACTACTCCAAGGGAAACATTTTCAAATTGGGGGTTGAATGGAGTAAGAAAAATCTGGCTAGGTTATATCTCGGAAACGGTGAGAGATACGGCCTAGGTTATTTTTGATCACTAATAAGAAGTCGCATGTTGGCTTTCAAATGACATGAAAATTAATCACCTTGAATGACCTTAAAGGTCAGTACTGCAAAGGGAACTGTACAGGCTGGAAATGTCTTCCCGAGCAAAGCGTTTTTTATTGTGAGAAATATTTGCAAAACCTGCGTCCGATATTCTCCTTGTTTATTTACCCTCTAGCTGTTTATATCGTTTGGCAAAATGACCGCGTGCAATGTCTGTTCATTGTAGCTTTCGAGACAGGGTTCTGTTAACACGGCGTGCATGGAGCTGTGTCACATCTGACAAATCGCTTTCTCTCCGTTACTGCATGTTAGTCGGACGCTGGGCTTCGGACGTAGGCGGTACGGTCGGCTTTTCCTTGCAATAGCTGGGCTTCTTGTTGATCGTAAGTTCAACGTCCTAAGTAACCGTTAGGGCCTACTTCACCAAGCAACCTTACATGTATATACCTTACGTTACAGCCTGCGAATTTTTGGCGGCCAAGTTTTTATGAGGCCAATAAATTATTGCGGCGGTCAAGCACATTTTGCGCGCCGTGCAAATCAGGCGGCGTGACAAGATACCCTCGATGGAGAGCGAGGCACAAGACGAGAACCCATAAAATAAGTAAAGGTCTGCAGGGTCCGCCGAATGGTTTGATGGTTTGGTTTCTGCGATAGCGTGTGGCCAAAAATTACTAACGAACATGGCGTCAGCGTGTTTATCAGAAAGATTCTATAAGCAGTTAGGCCTAATTCAGTATTTGGTCAGACAGGCCGCAGTTGCTATGGATGACGCTACCCTGTTTCGATAGTGAACTGTATCTAGAGATACAGTTCACTATCGAAACAGGGTAGCGTCATCATACATTTTGAGTCTATACCACAAATCCGATAGGATTTTTTTGCGTTTTTGAACTTCTGTGTAGGTAATCGTGACCTTACTGATGACTGACACCAATAGACATGATCTTGAGGCATGACCATTATAAAGGACCTTGTTAAATGCTTGGTGCTGACAAAAACGCAAAAAAATCCTATCGGATTTGTGGTATAGACTCAAAATGTAGGTGCAAATGTAAAATAACAGCACACGTACCGCAGTAACTTAATATAATTATTATAATAATTAAAATAATAATTACTATAATTATTAATATAATATATTAATATTAATTATTATATTATACGACTGATTTTGCCCAAAATTGCATTTGCTGCATAGGGGCTTAATATAATGTTTTTCTTTGATGTCAAAATATGGACCCCGAAAGATATTTGAGTTTGCTGGCCCAAGAGATCTGTATACCAGATGATACAGATATTAAAACAAGATACGAAATCCAGTAGGAATTAAGACAACACGATTTCTTAAAATTAATGGCCATGTCCAATTGAGTGAGCTCATGTTCAAAATTTTATGTAACTTGTCTAGGCCTAGGCTACTTCACAACCGAAAGTTGCGATGTAGCACACTAGTAACTTCCGGACAAACAAATGTCTACCATAATTTATTTTAAACAAAAAATTTTTAAAATGTTAAAGAATACACGCCTTTGAACATGTATTTTAGTCATTGCATGATTTGCAACATTATATATTACAAAATAGCGTCTAGAGACGCAGTTAGAACCTGCGAAATTTTCTATAGAGTGTGCAGTCAAAAGTTATTGAAATCGGTTAATAATTGGCGAAGATATGCAAACAAAATGGTAACATGTTTTATGGTCCATAGTGTAGAACCAGACGCATGAAAAATAAATCAACCTCTTTATGGCCCGCAGTGTAAAAACACTTAAAACAGACACCTTGAAAATAAATCACCCCGTCCAGGTAACATGGCAAGAAAGTCACGCGACTAAATGTCTATAAAATTGGAAAGTCTGAGTGGACTGATCATTCGAGAAAATTGAAGACACAGAAGACGCTGAAGAGCAGTAAAGATACTGGGCTGAGTTAATCATTCTGGTTCAAGTTCTGAGTTCTGAGTTAATCTGAAGTGGTCTACAGTGTAGAACCAGACGCTTGAAGAATAGTGACGATTCAAACGATGGACCACAAACCAATGTCACAACTGCCTGCCACCGTCGCAGTTGTACAACAGGTCTGACTTGCAGTGCGTTATTATGCAGCAGTCCTAATAAGAGCATTATGGGTTTTGTCCGCCCATAGTTTTGCACGGCTTTTAACTGTAACAGAAAAAAAACGGTGTATGGCTTAGGCTAAAACAGGCCCGTAGAAAACTTTTTTAAAGTGGTTCGATTTTGTGGCCCTACGTTAATACTGCTAAAGAGCCTGCGAAGCGCTGTAAGCTTTCCGAGCGATGTCTGATACTTTTCGAAATCAAAAGGGGGTGTTGATTCAACCCATGTAACAGCCTTCTTCTATAGAGACTAGTATAAAAACCAAAATCGGGTGTAAACTTAACTGTGTGCCAATTTTTAGTTCAAAAAATATTGGTTATAGTTATGTCGCATATACGTCGTCATTGGGTAAAACGTCGTGTTCTTTTATTTTTTGTCATCAAAATTAGCAACAGATTAGCAACTGGTTATGAATGTTGATAGAAGGTTATCTGCGACAATCACAACAATTTGGATCATTATGCCGTTTTACCGACTGTCATCGTAGCTTGCAACACAAGTGTGCTGTCGCGAAAGTGTCTGTGTGTCTGTGTGTCCCGCGCACCATGCATGACATTGTGTCAACACGACGCAAGATAACATGAGAAATTTTTACTGTTATTTCTATGACAGTTTTTATAGTTTCAGGATTTTACAATTTCCAAAAATTTGAAAAAGGTCACCCCGATAGACGGCGCTAAATGAGAGGGAAGCAAAGAAAATGTGCGACTTTCAACCAACACGTCGCGGTGAGTACATTATGAATGACGAGATGTCAGCACGAAGCAGACGTCATGCGGCAGCTAAGCTTTTTATATTTATTGCTTTTATATGTCAAGAAATACGTTCTGTGGAACGACGTATCTGTCCCATTGCCACGCTATAGCTGTCGCGTTTTAGCATTAGGCCTATATCCCGTTTACACGATCAAGCAAACATCGAACAATCATCAAGCAAACATCCAGCAAATGCATTCAAAATACACGTGCACGTGTTTGCTCGACGTTTGCTTGATGTTTGCTTCACGTAGGCTATGCTTTATGCATGTTTCATATTTGCTTGACGTTTGCTCAATTTTTGCTTGATGATTGTTTGATCGTGTAAACGGGGTATCACGTTTTTACTTCATGATGCACGTCCGCAAGGCCAGCGTGCAGTGTAACTAGTTGAGCATAGATATTTACAAATTCTGGTGTCAGCCGTCTGTTACAAGGGTTAAAAATTGAGGTAAAATAGGGAAGTAGTTATCAGATTTTTATCCCAAACAAACTCGATCTTGCTTTTCGGGCCCCAAATCACCGTTCAAAATTTCATCAAAATCGAATCAAAATTGCGGCCGTAAGAGTGTTTACAGACAGACCGAGAGAATGACTGAATGACAGAAGTGATTTAATAATCTGTCCCATGATGCTATGCTATAGCAGTGGGACAGATAATAATGTTTTACCTGTTGTTTTGCATTTGAGTTATATCGGAAATCTTTGTAATCACGTAATGCAGGCGGCAGCTGACGGAAACTCTGGAGCCGGTGTCAAAAAGTCACGTGTAAACCGGAAACACGTGATCATTGCTGTGACATGCGCAGTCGTCACTGTCATCGTCATCGCAGGAGTCCTTGTCGGTGTCAAGTTCTTCTTGGACAGCACCAACGACATCGTCAAGGTAACAGCGGTAGATTTTTTTGCCGAGTTTATGGCAGTAATTCTTCCCATTTTCCGGAAATCTGTCTGCAGATGCAAATTTCACTCAATAGTTCAGCAATGTTGACTAAACAGATGCTTCACAAAGAGGGGCCCAGGGCTCAAAAAGCTAGCAACGCGACATTTTCTAGTTTGTGAGGCCTTTTGTCGTGTTGTTACATTTACAAGCTTAGACCTACTTGTTGAAGAATACACAACATTGTTTGTTTTCGGGCTTTACATTGTGTTATTGCGTGCGAAATCAGAACTGTAGGCCTATTGAACAGATAATTTATCTGAGGAATTCACATTTTGCCCGACAGAAATTAATCGAGTTTAAATCTGGCCCTGCCTGGCAATTGCCAAAACATCGGCCAGTTTTTTATTATCGAAATATACCAGTTTTTAATATTTCTGCAGGCCTAGATATTTTCATTTGTAGGCCTATACACCGTTGGCCATAAAAACGTGCCACTTTTTGTCCACATTTTCACTAGATATTGACCGATTTTTGAAATTTTTTTACTGGAACGCTCTGCAGACAATTTGCAATAATGCGATTATTATATATCTCGCCACACGGTGAAAGTGTTTCTACACTACCTTATGAAGTATAAATGTAAGCAAAAACTAACGATAATAACAAAAATTTAGGCAAATGAAAAAAACACTTTAGACCAGCATTGCAATGAATGATCCGCATGACACTTAACTGTGTTAGACCCACACAGTTTAGTATCATACAAACAATTTACTGCAATGTTGGTCTGAAGTGTGTTGGTCTGAAGTGTTTTTTTTAATTTTACCAAACTGTTTGTTTGTTATTATCGTTATGTATGCATATTTTATTGACATTTCACAAGGTACTGTAGAGACGCGTTTATGGCGTGATGGGATGTGTAATAACCACTTTATTGCAAATTGTCTGCAAAGCGCGCCAGTGAAAGAATTTTGAAAATCGATCAACAATAATATTGGTGAAGATATGGACAAAAGTAAAGTGGCACGTTTTTTGGCCCACCCTGCACACTGTTCGGCGGTTACATTAATTGTGAGTTACTGCAAACTGAATACGACTCAATCTTTCTTCTGTAAAATTTATTATTTTTCGCGTTTTAAAGTACAACATTTTTGTTTTGTGCAAAAATGAGTGGCATTGCAAAACACTGCACAACTAGAGCCAACTTTGGCTACACGGTATTAAATTTTACAATGCAAAGCTGTTTAGCTTTTGCGGCTCGTTCTTAAAGTGATCTTTAGCTGTTTTCTTAACAGTTCAATCCGCCATGAATATAACTTTTACGGCCTGTACTTGGTACCGCCATTTTTGTGTTCACATACACAGTAACACACAGTAACACAGTAACACAGTATTTAATAAAATATGTGACAAACGCACATAATAAAATAGCAAAACAGAAGAGAAATGTAATTTAGACAAAGTAACATAGCATAAAATAATTAGACACAGTCAAAAAGTGACCTAACTAAAAAAGACTGTTAATGCAATTTTTTTACTACAAACAGGCAGCACATAATCATGTCCACGAGGGCGTAAACTGTCTGGACGCTCGGCGTAACATGACAACAGTTCATGAAGACAGTGACCACATTTCGTAATACTGTGAAAAAGATCACGTGAGCAAGATTCCGCAATATCATTAAAAGACATAATCTGAGTAGTGCAATTAAACCTATAGAGACGTTTCAAGGTAGACTGAAATTTATTCATTAGTTCCACCGTTAAAAATCCTGACCAGGCCGGTAGGGCATATCTAATCCGAGAGACAATGATAGCTTGAACAATTTGTTCCAACTGAACCGCCGACATGCCTTGAGAACGCAGGAGTTTAAGTAGATAGAATCTATGGTTACACTGACTCAGGATTGAATTAACATGCAAATCTATCTTAAAGTTGTCCTGAAAAATAACGCCTAAAAATTTTGCAGATGCAACCCGCTCCACGTCATCAAGAACCGGTGGCAGATAATGAGATCTAGCTCTAGGCTGGCGCAGCACCATCTCTTTAGTTTTCTTAGTGTTAACACCGAGCTTATTGGCTACGGCCCACGCTTGAGTATGGCAAAGTTCTGTAGCAGTGTCAACAGTCGAGTTCTCTGGAACTAAAAGAATGATATCATCAGCATATTTAACAAGAATATTATCACTAGATAAAGGTTTAAGATCACCCTTCATTAGAATGTAAAGCTGTGGTCCAATAGCAGAACCTTGCACTATGCCTCGATTAATTGTACAAGGATTAGAGTAATGACCATTGACCTTGCAAACTTGACTCCTACTGCTAAGAAAAGAGATTATCCAATTAATAACTGGTGGTGAGACATTGTAAGCAACAAGTTTAGAGACCAGTATAGCATGGTCAGCAGTATCAAATGCCTTTGTAAAGTCAATCATCAAGCATCAGACATAGTTGTTCTCTTCAAGCATCTTACTAGCATGATGAGTGAAATTTACAAGAGCAGCAGTTGTTGAACCAGTTGGCTTGAAAGCATACTGATCAGAAGTTAGTGTTGATGGAATAGCAGGCCTAAGCCATCTCTGAACCACCAGCTTTTCAGCTAGGCGACTTAAAATAGGTGTAACGGATATTGGTCTATAGTCAGAAAAGACTGGACGGCTTATTAACCTTTGGTACAGGTGTAACTATAGCACGTAGCCAATAACTGGGTAAGACGCCAGTGCTAAAACTACAGTTCAGTATGTGGCTAACAATGCCAGCTAGTTCATAAGAACAGTTTCTAAATAACCATGCTGGTAGGTCATCATAACCTAGCAGTATGGCTGACCTTACTCAGAAGTTGCTCAACTTTAAAATCATACAATAGAGGCAGTCGCACATCAGTCAGCTGCCTATGACATTCAACGTCCTCAACATCATACTCATTATTAGTAGATATATCAGCAAAGAATCTATTTATGTGATCAGGATCAATACCTATTGGAGTGGAATGACAATAACCAGCAGTGGTTTTAACAGCGGCCCAAAGTTCTCTTGGGCCGGCATCAACAAGTTTATTAAGAGATGTGCGCCGATTTTCAGTTATAAGGGTATTAATTCTAACAGCCAGCTCATTGGCTTCATTAAGGC
>Ga0209367_1011085_pt1 | contig 11997 bp, 9 predicted proteins | sample WorMetLIZISLAND2_FD_187412 | JGI IMG/M metagenome (GOLD analysis project Ga0209367, IMG submission 187412) | Marine gutless worms symbiont microbial communities from Max Planck institute for Marine Microbiology, Germany - Olavius geniculatus... ... | reverse complement strand
TGTCAGCTAAAGGCGGACACTTTGAACACAAGCTGTGACATTGTTTGACTGACGTTTGCAAGTGTGTTTACTTTTAAACATTTTGTCAATGAAAAAACTCTGCTTGCTAAGTTGCTGATGCTATGTACACGCACTATTTCATAGTGTATTGATTTACTAGCGTATAATACAGAGCAGCAAATAAGTTTGACATGTAATTTGCACATAAACTAGTTCAGGATTGTCTATGCTACACGTGTGCCAAATATTATCCAAGTGTGTTGATATTTGACAAAGTTATTACAAAAATAAAACGGTTCCACTTTTTATGGTTCACAGTGTATATATACCGTTTTTTATCAATTTGGTAGGCTAGGCTTTGAGACTAGTTTTTGCTGCCTACTTTGCTTGTTGCATCACATCCGGTCAAGCTGTGTAAGGTAAATAGTCGGGGTGACAGGGGTCCCCATGCACCCCCTCTGGGATTAAAACCCATGCATATTTTATTGTACTCCAGCGGCTGAACTTTAGAAAAAATCATGTCAACAGAAAAAAAAAATTGGGATACAGGGTGCTTACCAGCCGTTTGTTGCTATGACAACCAAAAGCCCTTAGCAACAAGCTTAGTGTACATATAACAAAGATAATAAATGTCTACATGTGTTAAATACCATGGCTATAATAAGATGTCCATACTTTATTAATAAGTACAAGAAATTTAATGGTAATTATCACATAGCAACAGTTGCTAAGGAGGAAAATTCTGCATAGCAACAGCTTATTCAGCAGAGATATAAGCATGAAACCTCAACCAAACCTTAGTTACCATAATGCAGTTAGATTATTAGTTATAGTTTTGCTTAGTAACCGTTACTAGGGACATCGTGGTAACGTAGTAACAAAGTTTGCATGGCATGATGTCACTCGTTACTAACTTTAATGAGCTAAAACGTTGCAAAATACAAGAAATTTAATGGTGTAATTATCACAGCAGAGTGTCCTGAAAATAATGTCTCAGATAACTTCATGTCAAAATGACTTAATTTTATTTACATTCTTTTTATACGATCTAGTGTCATGACGTGTTCAGACCACAGCCGTTTGTTGCTAGGTCGATCTGTGGGATTCAAAGAACTAGAGACGTCGCCCAGGGCGTCCACGTTCCACCTAGCTATGGACTCTGGAACGCGCAGAATCACTGTGCATGCTGCAGCAGCTGCACGCAGTGACGATGCACGTCGAGCGAGTCGCTCATTTTAACTGCAAATCTTGTGATTAACCTTGACTTGTACGCGCCATATAAATTTACGTTTTACTTACTTACTTGACCGTGATTTATCCCACATCTAACTGGACACATTGGGCTATTGCACAGACCTGTCCGCCAGGCTACAGTGTGATGGAGCTGTACCTCACAGCACCAACTACTGACGACATCAGTCAACCACAGAGGTATGGCTGTGTTCTACAAGTCTGCGCTGAAGGTCAGTGTGTTCCGTCTGCCCAGCTTTACAGCAATTAAAGCTCTGGCGCTACTCATAACTGGCAGCGGCCACACCGTACTGTTAACAACTGTGTATCGACCCGGCTCTGCAACTGTATCTGATACATTCTTTGATAAATTTGATAAACTAATATCAATCGTTACTGTAACGAACTACAGCTGTGTGATGTTAAGGGATTTCAACATACATGTTGACGACACAACGGACGCTCATGCAGAACGGCTGTCCCAGTCATTGGGAGCTTACGGCTTAATCAGCCGACACAGAAACGTGGACATACACTCGACCTCGAAGGATTACGCTATACAGAGGCTGTCTGTCAGTGATCCTGCACTCTCTGATCATTGCTGTATCGACTTCCAGTTACCATTTAGAACACCGAAGCCGATACTACAAGAAGCAGTTCAAACCACACGATGGTCCGAATTTGACGTGGACGCGTTTGAAGCTGAGCTGATGGAGTGTGAACTGGTGCTCCCTGACTCTAACGACACCGAGTACTTGTTCAGTCTGTACCGGCAGACACTGACTGACCTGCTCGATCAGCATAGTATGCCAGGAATACTAGTCAAACTGGTCAACTCTTCAATAGATATGAACATTTTTTTCCGTTTGAAAAGCACGCGATTGTTACGCCAGTTATCAAGTAAACATGTCTCTTAGCCCAAAAAAACTCCATGTAAATTTTGTCGCAATCGCCCAAAAAACGACTGCGACAGGATCCGTATAGCTTCGCGCCCATAGACGAATTTTTGGGGCCCCATGCAAAAAAATCGACAAAAATATCGAGCGAGAACCCAATTTTTTTAAAGCCCACCACCTACACTCAAATACAGAAATGAGAAATGCTCTGTAGGCCAACATACAACTCATACCCAGCCTCTAAAGTGTCAAAATCTTTACTGTCGATTTTTTGGAGGCATCCGTTAAATTTGTTCAGAAAGTCGATAAGGTTTATCTCGGTCGAAAGCATTAAATGAAAATGGGAGCAAAAAAACTAACGACTTATGGCAAGCAAGTCGACGCATCACAGAAACGATGCGAGACAAAACGACGGTTACTACTGATTACTAATAGAAAGTTGAATACGAGCTTTCGTTTGGTACTATAATGATCAATGACTTTGGAAGCTTTGTATTATCATTAAGACTGACCTCATGATACAAGACTATAGGCCTACTTCGAAGACATTCGTATGGTCTACAGGTATGCCAATGCCCATTTTGGTCCCCAAACAAACAGACCAGACGAAATGAAAAACAACATAAAACAAAAACACATAACTTCCTGAAAACAATCATTCAATGTACGACTATAAATCACTAGATTAATAGAAAGGATCATGACACTAAACTAACTAGAAACGCACTCAAAAAGCGCAAACCTCCGCCAACGATAATATGTAATTTTGTTTGCCATTGTGTTCGCCAGGTGGCAGCACGGCGGCAACTTAGCAAAAGGTAAAATAAATCTTATCTTGGATCTAGATGCTGATCCGGATCACTACGAAATTCTAACCCAATTTCACTTTGGCACAGTCTGATCAAACCTTTCCTGAAAATTTCAGCTAAATCCGCCACCAATTTCGTGTGTAATCCTGTTAACAAAGCAAAAACGGACAAATAAACAAATAAACGCCGAGTTATCACATAACCTCTTTAGCGAAGGTAATTCAATGCTTTTTTCGGCCAGTCGTTGGGGCAATATTTCTGCAAAATGGCACACAAACTGTGAAAACGATTAAGGGCACATCACAAGACATGTAACGGATAGGCTGTTATAATGCTTACCGCGACGTGCGTCTTCAGAGCACAGGTACTGGTTTCCTTCTAAACGTTCTAGCTCTGACAGATAGTTTTCATCGGTGTCACTGCATTCTAAGTGCTCAAGGCAATCGATTGCCGTCGTCACAACTCTGCAAATTCAGCAACGCAAGTAAACGTGCAGCATCCAGGTCTGTAATAGTGCAAACACGACATAAGGTGCAGAACGGGAATCTACGACACAAATGTTTGACACAAATGACTGTAAAACGAAGTTTTAGCATTCCTAACAGTGACTTAACACACTATTATTCCACTCTCGTCGACGGTCGGTCATAAAGCTAAAGCTATATATATGATATGATGCTCCAGACCCAGTGTTAAAAAACACATTGCTAGAGAGAGGCAGTGCAAGCAAAACTATAGAATAAAAGTAAATTTAACACACAAAAACTACGCGATACAGTCGTTATTTTCATTTCCAAGCAACAATTCATTGTTTTGAGTCTTTGCTGTAAAGCAGCCGACATTCAGCAATGACATTGTGCAGCATAATTATATTAAGTGTGTTGTGCTTACTTACTGGCAGTGACTGTTGAAATCAGCCTGACTAGTTGGCGGGTCACCAACGTCTGTGACGCACGCAGCGATGGTATCCTCGTTGCAAACCGATGCATCCCCTGCTGCACACAAAGCCAAGTAGACTTAAGTTCATCTTTCATTTAGACACTATATAGTAGCAAACACGAAGCCACTTTTATTTTTTTTTTGAATAACTCCGTGAAACATTGGCTGATTTTGATATTTTTGGCATGCAGCATTTGCAGCAAGAAACGTGACGCACGAGCTACCGGTATGAATTCAATGTTGTAAAAAGCCACACGAACGGACAACTTATGCATTTCACAAGGTAGTGTAGCAACAGTATTAAGTTAAGGTGAGCTAAACTACAGTCGTTTACGTCAAGTTTTTTTTATGATTTGCGTGCCAAAAAATAATTGGCCCCAATGTTTCACGGAGTTATTTAAAAAAATATAAAAGTGGCTCCGTTTCTGAGACACGCTGGAGTAACAAATTTTACTGCAGCAAGTAAAATAAATCTGTTTAAGCATAACGCACTTGTCAACTAAGGTTTAACCTGCACGTTTAACCTTTGGAATTACCAAGTGTCATAATTCCTAAACGTGCTCAAAAATTTATACGCAAATTTGAATGACGAGATTCGATATTTCTACGTCATTATTTTGTATCCATTGACTTTATTGTGTTTATATTATTACAGTAAGCTTAGGTAGTTAAAATTCTGTTGCCTATCAATGGTCATGTGACTGACTTTGTCGTACTATTATATACGTTTATTTTTATTTTTTTTTTCTTTAATTATTTTGTTGTGCTACCAGCGATGGTGAATAAAGATTTTCATTACTAAGCCTATGTTTTGAATGCGGCAAATAGCTGTCAAGCTGCGTTCGTTGAATTAATCTAGTAACGTTTTTCATGAACTTTTCGACGTATTTATTATAATGTAAATTTTTTTCACACTAGCGGCATATTAGCCTAGTAAGCCTATATTGCTGTGCGCTAACTACGCCGAACGGCAGTAAGAAAGCGAATAAAAAACGTAAACTTAGGCCTACATAACGCATAACGTTGAAAAATAACCTCTAACGCGCAGCTGTATAACCATCAGCTAGGCCTACTTCCATTTTATTGTAAGTGAAACGTACACAGAAAAACGTTTGACGTTAACAGTTAATACATATTCCTACTCTAGACGAGAGTTTAATTCAATATGTAAAGTGAAGACTACACTACACGTAGGCCTACTGTACATGTACACTGTGTACTGTACAGTCGTACTCACCAAAGATACGCAGCGACAGAATAACGCCGATAGCACCGAGCATCCGCAGCATCGCGACCGTATTGTATTGTACGGACAAGCTTAATTACTAAACTCACTGGAACAAAGCATCGAAACACGCCAGCGGATACCAAGCGGCGCACAAAACTGCTGCATCCAGGCTTAGCGATGCATCGAGCTGCCCACGTGTCGTAATTTACGCTGGCAGGTGTTCAGCTTACCTTGTCTTTTTTATCGTCCAATGAAAGCTGCTCGCAGTGTAACACGCAAGCATTGCCGCCCGCCCATGCAGCAAGCTGCGTCTCTTCTGCATTCCTGGCCGCGAGTTCAGTCGGTCAGTAAGCACTGAACAAAACTAACAGCAGCAAAGGCATTCGCGTACGTGAAACAAAATAGAAAAACAACATAAAATTATGACAAAACAGCTTATTTTGTTGTATTGCAGTATGTGCTTACTCGTGCAAAACAAAGTTGTGCAAACTTGCACAAAACTGTATTCCAATTGTATAATACTGGTTCGTTGATGTGCAATAAATACAAATACAATGAGACAAAATAAAACAGTTAAAAGTGCAGATAATCGCTGTCGCCTTCGTTTGGTGTTTGTCACAAAGCCAAACATGGGATATGGTGCTACAGACATGCAAAAAAACTTACATTTCGTTGCAAGATTCGCAAATGTATTACAAACAATTAGCTATACAGCAAAAAGTTTTATTTTGTTTTGTTTGTAGTTTTGTTGTACATGTGCAAGTACCCTAAATAGTGCTGTAGAAAGACGAACTGGTCGTTCACACGGCAGCTGATTTGCACGTAGTCTACGTTCGCGCGAACACTCAGCTCTCCGACGAGCCGTTTTCAAAGTTGCCTTTGAGCTATTTTTATCAGTACATTAATAGCAGTGCATCGCCCTTCACTCGTTTACTGTACTGTCTTATTCCGGACTTAGGCCGAGAAAAAATTCGGTGCTTTCAGTTGCAGTCTGGAAAAGTTAGGAACGAAAAACTGTTCAGTTGCTACCAGTGATCAGCAGTAGGTCACCAATGTACCGGTCAAATAGTCACCGCGAACAAAATATGCATGCAGTATGTATGTTATTGTGCACAAAAATATGCAGATTCACTATTTCATAACAATGAAACACACCATAAACGAACATAATAAACTAACGAGACTAGTAACTAGAAACGCACTACAAACGAATAAGACGCATGCGTGCATAGGCCGATGTTCTTAATAGCTAATAAAGCTAACTGAAAATATGGCACAGAGCCCAGCGTGTGGCCGCCCGGACGTCCTATTTGGCCGCCCCACATGTTGAGTTTGAATGAGTTCAAACGCCAGTCCAATTCTTTGATGTTTGTAAACCAAATTTTGACAGATTACTCGTGATACGCTAAAGCGATTGTAGTTTGAGGGCAGACTGCCGATATTTGGTTCCGTTCCTGAAATATTCGCATCAAAGTCGAATTTTGGACGTTAAGACCCCAAAATGATAGAGAAATTTTCAGATTGATTTTAGGACTTAGTTTAGCGCGGTCCATTTCCGATTACTTGAAAAAATGTCGTTGAGATCTCGCGCTGTAAAAATGAGAAATAAACGTCAGCAGTAAAATATAATGGTCTGCGTTCAGGCTTACACATTATGTTAAGCGCGGATGTAATTTGCTCAAAATATTAGCAGGCTGATCGAAGAACACTGCAGTGGGCGGAGCGGACGTGTGACGACAGCGCTGGTACTATACAGTGTGCAGTCATATAGCGCGGCTTAATTGACAGCGTTGATGTTAGCGACCAATCAGCAGCAGCGATACGATGAACAACGTCACTAATGACGTCACTGACGACGTCTGTCTGCTGAAACCGTTATCCAGATAACTTGTATCTGTACACATCAATAGATATATTAACCACATTATGTCGGCAGTTTAGCTGTGTCTATGCCTTGAGCCAAAAAAAATAGACTATCACATTCTTGTTGTCCATATCGTCGCCAGCTATTTGCCGATTTTTAAAATGCTTTCACTGCTTAACGTCAATAGCATAATCAAATTATCACTCCAAAGTCAACATCAATGTAAATACAATTTAACTGGCTAAAACATTGGCAATAAACCATTCGCAGCACAAACAGCAGTCGTATGTGCTGACAGTAACAAATCAAACAAAAAAAATAAAACGTGCAAACTATTATGCAATGTATCGTGCAACAGAACACCTAACTGGATAAGCTTATACCGGTTTAATGTATAATAATGACTCCCATATAATAATGAATCCCCAGTCATTATTATATGTATAATTTACACTCCCCCAGTCATTATTTATACCTATTCAGCTATGAACATGTGCAGAATAAGCACAAACATATACTGAATAAGCAGCAACAGCAGAAAAAAAACTTTTATTGGTCACCGCAATATCACACAAAGACTAATTAATATAGGCCCACTAAGGGAGTGTAAACTTTACATATAATAATGACTGGGGAGTTATTTTTCGGGAAAGTCATTATTATACATTATACCGGTACTAAACTATGACATGACAGCTTCCAACTAACCGACAGTGCAGCTCGCAGGCCTAGCTGCCGTAGACCTGGCTTCCATCACAAAGGTGAATTTTGTATAAATACGAGCCATGTCCTCATTACAGTGGTTCTTCATCGCTTTGTAAATGCACTTCAAACGCGCATTATAACCCCTGCCAACAGACAGACACTCAGAACATATTTTGTACATGTATTGTACACGATTTTACAAACAACGATTCCAAGGCACCGATTGACCAAATAACGCTATTAAACGCTATTCAGTGGAAGCGATCAAGGATCTCAATCTTCCGTCGAAATGCGCTTAGCGTCTATGAAGTCACGACCTACTGTACAACGACGATATACCTGCCGCTGTTGTGTTAAACGCGCGTTAATTATAAAGGTTAACTGAAACATGTATTTTAACTTAATGTGTGTAATATTTTGCATAAACTGTGAACGTTATGAACGGTATCACTGTTTGCCTACCGGTAACTTGGTCTTTCAAACTCAAGCACTCTTTGCCATTCCATCAAATTCCAATCTGTCACTTTCCAGTCCTGGATTTTCAGGCAACCGTTATTACCAAGGGCTACGTATAGGTTTCAACACGATGCATAATACACAGTGGACTGTGTTGAAACGTATTGATTTCATGTCTGTGTTCGACGGTGAGTTTTGCCTGAGTATGGGTGTTGTACACAGACCGAGCCATGCTTTTGGTCGTCACGGTTGAGCAGACGTTCAGTTATAACACTCCAGACATTGCAGTAAAAGATAGGGGACAAAAGTGTGTCATAAAATGATGATTGATGAGAATGGACTGTTAGCGAGACTTATTTTGGTGGCGTTATTATTGCTCGTTAATGCCGACCTACCTGCATTGCTGTTGTACGTCGTCGCCTCTGAACCAAAGTTCGTCCCATTCGCTGTGACAGCGCTTGCTGTCTGCAGTGTCGATGGCACTAAGACCGCACTCCGCGTTCTCCAAGTATGCTGTAGACGGGACACACGCACGCACAAGGGCGACTGAAAATGCGAGAAAGGACAAGTAATTTGAGCAATGCTCGCGTGACGCGCGACAGCAACTCTGCTGCCACCTGGACAATCAGTGTAAAACGTGCAATAAAATAATGATGGGCGTTTTGAAGGGCCACCCAAATTTGACGTCCCGTATAGAGAGGATGCTTTGAACGTAGGGCGTCGAGTCTTAGACTGTAAAAATTTACGTCTTGTGCGAAGAAGAATAATTTCATATTAGGTTGCCGTGGTATATCTCCAGATCAAATATCTCCAACAATTCCGCTTTAATTTGCTGATAAAATATGCGTTGCAGCAATAGATTATGTTCATTAAAAACTTGACAAATGACATTAACCTGCTCTGACTGTAAAATAATTGATGATGGGTCAAATATCAGACAGGTTGGTTGGTAGGCCTATACGCACCTTGGCGTATGTCGTCAGAACACAGGTATTTGTGTGCTTCCATAAGTGATAGCTCTGTTAGGTAGTTATCATCGCTGTCACTGCACTTTAAATTCTGCAGGCAATCGATTGCTCTCGTCACATTTCTACAAAATAATCAGCTCGAAGTTATGTCCGCCCGGAAAAACGATAGTTTTCAAAGCGGACTTATGTTTTACCGCAGATGTTTTTTAGTTCACCAGGGTATCTCCGAGCTCTGCCGGCCGATCGCCGCGAAATTTTGCACCATGGTCGGAAGCCTCTTCCGTTCAATAAGAAAGGTACAAAAATTTCAGGGAACCCTCCCAAAAAAACTTTAGGGGCCAAAAACCAGTGCAAAATTTGGCTCGATTTCGGACAACTTCATACTTCGACGGCAAATATCTCCAGTACGAGTAAAGATATTCAAAATCAAAAAAGTATCTGATCTACCGCAATTCCTTTGGTGTTCGGCAGAAAAAGCTTGGTGAACTTTGGTCCACAAACTACGGAGGTCTAGAGGCCAAAATTTAATCATACCCACCCAAATCGACTTTTTCGAAAGACCATATTTCGGTCTCTAAAAGGTGCTGCGCCCCCGAATTTTACGCGCGCTAGAGAATGACCAAGTCTTGCAAGGCACACCCCACCGAGGACGGGGGTCACCCAACAATTTTTTTTTCACAGAAAGGGGTCAAAAATTGGATCTAAATTTAGCGTAGGACTAATAGCCCCAAGAACTTTGGCGCCAAGGAGATTATCTTCATAAAACTTTGACAAGTGACGTGCCGATAGGTAGCGGCAATAACGCGGGTACAACTTTTGCGGGCCACTGTCCTTTTAAAATTTGGGAAGGCAAAAACGTCAAAAAATTCGGCGCCAAGGGTTTTCGTTTTTACCGGTGAGGCGGTGTCCTTACGGCGGTACGACGAGCACCCTTTGTGTGCTCGTCTTACCGCCGCAGAGACATGCCCTTACGGCAGCCGGCTAATTGACGACCTCAACGCTAGCAGATAGGGTATTACGGATAGCGCCAGTCAGCAAGTGAATGCTTGTCTCTAGTAAATGGAAATTAATGACCAATGTTATAGCCTTTGTTAGAGTGTCCATCTATTGCTACATCATTCTGTGAAATATGCTAACCCCAACTCTAGACCTAAACCATACGCTAACCCTAATAGTAATCCTACTTCTACTAGGTTATGCATAACGCCAACGATAGGTAACGACACTGGTGCCGCCGCCTAACGAATTTAATTGAATCTATGACTGCCGTACGCAGACTATTTGTACAGCTATTGTAACAATAGTCAGTGCGAAAAATAAATTACCGCTCCGTTTCTATTTTTTTTCGTCAGGCTGCAACCGGAAGCACAAAAATTACAAAGGAATTTTGGCAGATTTCAAGTTTCAACTTTCATCTACAGTTTACATACTGGCAGCGACTGTTGAAATCATCGTGTTCGGTTGGTAAGAACAGACCCAGTGCAGAGCCTCCGACTGTGATGCAGGCATTCACTGTGTCACTACTGCATTCCGATGCGTCACCTGCTGCAGACAAAAGTTGATTTGAGAATAAGCCTACGCTTAATACAGTCGCGTAGAGCATAGTTCTTTCCAATACGTAGGCTACGTTTATACACGGTGGGCCATAAAAACGTGCCATTTTACTTTTGTCCATATCTTCGCCAGTTATTGACCGATTTTCAAAATTTTTACTGGCACACTCAGCAGACAATTTGCAATAAACTGATTATTATATATCCCACCACATGGTAAATGCGTTTCTACACTACCTTGTGAAATATAAATGTAAGCAAAAACTAACAATAATAACAAAAATTTAGGTAAATGAAAAAAAAACGCTTCAGACCAACATTGTGATAAATAATTTGTATGACACTAAACTGTGTTATACCCACACAGTCTAGTGTCATACAGACCACATTTGCTGCATTGTTAGTCTGAAGTGTTTTTTTACCAAAATGTTTGTTATTATCGTTCTGTATGCATATTTCATTGATATTTCACAAGGTAGTGTAGAGACTCATTTACGGTGTAGTGGGACCTATAATAATCGCATTATCGCAAATTGCCAATTATTGACCGATTTTCGAAATTCTTTCACTGGCACACTTTGCGAACAAAGATATGAACAAAAGTAAAGTGACACGTTTTTTGGCCCACCATGTACTTGTGTGCGATACGATTCCATTATCTATGCGTCAAACGTGAAGCAGAAGACAAACTAGGCCCTGTGCATTTTTACTCACACGTTTTAAAATGTACGTAAATACTGACGTTCGTTTTTCATCAACTTTTTTCCATTCCCCGTGTACACATTTAACTTAAACTTATTAGGCACATCACCGACCTCGTCCTTTCGTCTGTCTGTTCCGTGTGGGTTCTTAATGTTCTTAAACTGCATTGTGCGACCGTTCCCCCAGAGTAAGCCATTTCAAAATGCCAGAAAGTCATCAAGTTAGGGTCAGGGTTGCCTAACCATCTCCAGGTGGACGACCGCATAATAAATCGGCACTGGGCGGACATATTTTTCTAGTTTACGCGTAGGCCTCTTCAGTATAAATGCTCAACTGCGGTAAGTCTATTTAAACTGACACGCGAGGTCGACTGTATTCCTGAATTTTAGCATACCGAATGATTTTATAAGCTTACCATACATTCTAGATGATGCTGTAACCTGCATTAGCCTAGTTTATTCACAATATTCAGACTACGGTTCGTACTCACCAGCAAGGCCTTCCATCCCCCCCTGAAGGATGGAGATGTGGCAGACCAGCTGCTACGATAAATCCTCAATTTTTATTCTGTCTGTCATTCAAATAAATAATTAATAATAAACCAAAATTCTCTCTTTCATAATATTTATAATTAGGCTATATTAGGA
>Ga0209367_1011083_pt1 | contig 11998 bp, 5 predicted proteins | sample WorMetLIZISLAND2_FD_187412 | JGI IMG/M metagenome (GOLD analysis project Ga0209367, IMG submission 187412) | Marine gutless worms symbiont microbial communities from Max Planck institute for Marine Microbiology, Germany - Olavius geniculatus... ... | reverse complement strand
ATGCAGGGCAGCTATTCAGCAACTTACAGCACCGGTTGTGACAAACCAGTTTGTACTCGCGCCACGCTGTGACGTCAGCATTACATCACAACTAGCAAAGAATATTTAACTAACAGCCATATTTTGTTTATATATTTTGAATTAGCATTTCTTCAGCTACATCTGGTAAAATTCGTGTAAATTGATCATCATTTGAGTGAATTATGAAAGAAATAATAAGGGTGCCCATTTTTTTTGAAACACAGTGTATAATATGTCCCATGCTGTGCTAGAGAAGTGGGACAGTGTAATTAAACACTACAAGTTTTCAATAGTTTTCTGGCCACCCGTAATTTTTTTTGCAAAATAACAAAAATATCCAATTTCTTTGCGTTTCCAAATTTTAGAAAAGTGAACAAATTTGTGGCTTTCATAGAACGTCCAAAAACCAGAAGTGCTTCAGCTTCAGGGTGGCTTCGTTCGCTGACCCCCTCCCCCTGGACCTCGCTGGGGCTCTGCCACCAGACCCCCGTTATAGGTTTGCGCTACCGCGCTTGCCATGGGGCCATGCCCTCCAGATATTGTGGGCTAGAACCGCCACTGCAGATAGGCAGTATGAGTACGACCATGCAACAACATTAAGAATCGACCAACTTGAACATACCGTGGAGTCGACGTCTTGGTTGACGCTGGAGCAAGTTTCTCGCTGCGCAGTCGCTGTATCTCCTTGTAACAGACTTCCAGCGCGATCTTTGTCTCCTCCAACTTTGTCGTCTTCAAGTCACTCTGAAGTTTGCTGTAGAACGAATACACCAGCACCACTCTGATATATGCCATAGCAATATAATGTTAAGACTTTTCCTAGAAGCACTGGGGAACAACTCGAACAATGGAGGAACGACTGCCTCTCCCTATAAATTTAGCCTGTTGAAAAATTTTTAAAAATACATAATATTGGTCTGGAAATCCCCATTTTTACCTCCAGGAGGTTATGTTTTGGCCGGTTTTTGTTTGTCTGTTTGTTAGCAAGATAACTCAAAAAGTTATGGATGGATCTTTCTGAAATTTTGTGGGTATATCGGGCATGGCACATACTACCAGTGATTCAATTTTGGGGGTGATCCGGAAGGAATCCTGGATTCTGGATCACTTTGAAATTTTCGTTACCACTACGTTAAAGGGGGCATAAGGGAACCGCTGGCAAAGTGAATATGGTGACGCCACCTGGCGAATAGCTTTGCCTTGGCGGAGGTACCTGTGGGCTACTACTACTTTCTAGTTAAGAATTTAGAGACAATGATAAAATATTGAGCACTCACGATCTCTGCTGGAAATCTGCAGCTGTCTCTTGAAAAGCTGCAACTTGCCGCCCCATCCCCTAACATTTTTAACACACGTCGCCACTGTCTGGACGAAATTTCTTGGGAACTGTTACAGCTGAACTAATGAAAACTTTACACACCAATCGCTAAAATACGTCGCTCAATCAATAACATCTCTAGAAGACTGCTGATTAAACAACAGCACCAATCATAAATATCACTGCGTGCAACCGAAAGTTGGTAAATTTAACCGACAAAAATAACTGGAACAGTTTGTTAATTTCTTGACGTCAGTGACAAACCTGAAAGCCGCTTCCTTATCGCGAAGTTGTCCTTCCAGTTTCAGTATTTTCTGCTTTAGCCCGTGTACAACCTGTTTGTGACATCCACATTGTAACAACAGCATGAAATATTGCCGTCACCATACTGAATGCCGCATTTCTCAACTGCGAGCCCGTGCCATGAAGTCTTTACCAGGCCACAAGCAAAGCCTGAGTTGGTTGTGATGTTGCTTCGTTTTCTTTCTTTTACAAACAAAATGTTAAATGAAATGCAATTTCGTTTTTATCAAAAAAGGAGGCCAGGGGAGAGTGCTGGGGCTCTGCAGAAAGACACAGGTTAAAAAAAAGTTGAGAACCACTCTACTTGTGCCACTGATGATTAAGCAATTTAAGCTAACATTAAATATTTATACCATGACAAAAAACTTAAGACCAAGATCAAAACTAAAACCACACTGTGACATCATCATTATCATGCAATTTAAAAATTAACTATTAATTAATCACCAATTTCAATCAAAAGCAAAAAAATGGTAACTGCAAAGATTTTTTTAGTTATTGAGCTATATGCACTGACACAATTACTGAGTGTTGAAAATAATCTTGAAAATAAACTAAAATGTTGACCTTGTCTAAAAAAAGCAAATAATAGAGATGATTTCAGACTTTTTTCACGCTGTCATATCTACTTCATAATGTTTTATTGTTGTAACTCAAATCAACATTTTGATGATTTAAATTTTATTAACTGTTTAAATGTTTTAACAGCAAATCATGTTAATAATTTTTTTTATTTCTACAGCTCTAGTAAAAATAACACACAAATTGTCATCGTACCATGCCAGAATCAGGTTTGCTCTCTGCAAGAGTTCTTCGCACCTGATCGTTCTACAGAAAAAAAAACATTTCTCAACCACTTGTACTAATAAACTACACACTAAGCCACTAACTACCTGACAGACAAAAATCAGGAATGCACATACGGTTTAAACATAGATTAAATATGATCTGTCGAAGAGCTGCATCATCACCTCTAAGGACAGAGAGACAGAATTATATTTAGACTCTATGACTTTACATAATATTAACGTTACTACTCAGTGACGTTCCTTACGTCAAGGCCAAAACGAAAATCTTAAGACTATTTCTTCATTTCTGGTTCTTGATTAATCAGCCTACTTTCCAGAGTTGCAAGAGATCCAGAACCTGATAACGCAAAGCAGTAATGATGTGTACTTGATAAATTAACTCTGTCTATAAGACGACTCAAAGACAAAAAAATCAGTGGCTTTGGCCTTGATCTTGGCTTTGATAACAAAGGAACATGGCTTTGGTTCCAAGTCGGTACACAACAAACTGCCTTTCTGTTGCAATAGCAGTAAGCCCTGTAGAAAGAAATTGTATATAAAAATGCAAAAACGATGCAAATGGTCAAACTATAAACGCCTTCAAATCAGTCGTAACACTGCAGATAAAAGCCGATAAATTACGACATATATGTTGTTGTAACAAGAAATTTGAGCTAATGCTCACGAGACGCGCGAAAGCCTATAGCAGTTCCAGTTCAGTAGTTAAGCTGAAAATTTGGATGTTTGTGCAAAGTTAATATACAAATACCAAATTCTCTATCCGGATCGCATAGTGGTAGTTCCGTGGCGCCACCTTGTAAATATTATAGACTTGTGTCGCAGCTCGAAATCGCCAAAATGTCCATAAAACCCCCTATTTTAGCGTTCTAGATCATTCAAGGTCGTTGAATTCGGCGCCAATCGAGAGCCAGTGTATGACTTCCTATTAGTGATTAATAGTAACCTAAGCCTTATCTCGCACCGTTACTGAGATACAGTGACTTATTGGAAAATACTGCAAATTTTGCCTAACCCCCTCTCATTTAGTGCCCTCATTCAGGGTGACCCCCTTTGAATTTATGAAAAAGCTTTACGGTTCCTGAAACTAGAGTCTTCCAGGCAGCCAACAGTAAAGATTTGGTAATTCTACCTTGCACCGTTTTTGACTGATCCACCCGTGTGACGGACAGAGAGACAGATGGGCAGACAGACAGAATTGCGATGGCTAAGACGCGCTGAAAGCAGTAGCTGCTTTCGCGCGTAAAAATACGATAATTCTGCACGCTCAATAAAGTACCTTTGATGGATCCAACAGTTGCTCTACTTCTCGTTTCTACACAGATCAGAAAACATTACTTACTATTCAAACAATAAACATGAATAAAGTTATAATAACGTAAGGAAAAGATGCCATACTCCAGGGTGTAGGCGGGGTGCACATCTCGCTTTCTATAGCTGTTGAGCCTGTAGATGGATAAACCACTGAGTCTGTAACGTATGGCCAGTGCGATGCCAGACCTACAGTTACCTTCCCAGCTGCCCTTTGACCAGTACCAAATTATACTGCTTGGTGAACAGAGGCACAGATGTGTGATGCAACTGGCCCAAGAAAAAAAATATTATTTAAAAAAATTACTGACTTATCAAAATTAATCAACTGAAGTTTATTGCAGTATTGAAAGCGTCTATCTGGCATCGTTACGGAGATATGGCGCCTCAAAGATAATGGGGTCACGAGTTTAACCTTTTGGGGTCACGTGACGTTATCGGTCACGTGACCATTCGACGCCCGGAGGTGGTCTTCCAATGGGTGGTCCATGGTGACCATGCGTCTATCTGGCACCGTTACAAAGATATGGCGCCTCAAATGTTGGACGAACGGACATAAAAACGGAAATAAAGGAGGAAGAAAAGAAACAGAAAAAGAGTTAGGGGGAAAAAGAGAAAGTAAGTAAGAAAGTAAATGATTTATAAAGCGCCAAAGTCTCAGAAAGAATCAGGGCACATAGGATGATGGACGCTAGGTGGCAGAAAAGGCTGACTGAAAGTAGTGGGTCTTTAAGTGACATCTGAATGTAGCCAAGGTTTGATATTGACGAATTTGAGTAGTTAAGGAGTTCCAAAACGTAGGACAAGGTTAGTGCTTTTCTATATATTTGCCCAAATTCTTCCTAAGAAGTTTCCAAAGAAGTTTAGAAAATCCGCATACTTTCTTTGGAAAAGAAGTCTTCCAAAGATCTTCCTAAAAGTTTCGAAAATTTGGCCACTGGAATGCAAGGCCATATATTCACATTATAACCTCACATGATGAATTATGTACTAATTTAAACAATTAGCAAGCAAGCAATAAATTATTTTAAAAGAATTTAAAATGACAAAGATGAGATATGACAGCAGCGTATTTTAATCTAAGCATGAGATATCGCGTACAGTAGCCTACGTTGCTCGGTAATTAGTGGCAATAAATGCCGAGTGCGGCCGGTCGGTCGATCGGTCATTCCGCATTCCGCATATTACCTACCGTTCCGCAGCCTACTTCCGCAGATTTCATTCTGCAAATTACTTTCCACATTCCGCATTTCCGCAAATTACCAATACCCCTCCTGCAATGCAGATGGTGAAAGGCAAGAAGGGGGGGATAAAGAGAACAACTTTGGAGAAGAAGAGATAAGTTTTATTTTATGAGCTGAGAATCGTAGAAATTCACAGTTATTTAAACTAGACCTCTTGTTTTAGCACGTTAACTTGATGCAATAAATATTTCATATGGTTAAAAATTAATGCTTGTAAAAATACATCATGTTATTGAATGTGCACATGCATGGTCCGACTCTTATGTGCAGAAAATGTTATTGACTGTGTGATTCTGCACAGTCTATCCATAGGCCTTATCGAAGTTGCAGTTAAGCCTAATTTCCGTGTCTGCGCATGGTCCGAACTTCTGAAGTGGATTCTATGACATCTCTCATGGTATTACGTTTTCTGCTCATAACTAATTAATAGCAGCAACGTCCAACGTGGACATAAAAGCTCCTATACCACTTTTTTCTTGTGTGCCATTGGTAAGCATGTGCGATTTTCGCACGGTAAATGTTTGTTTTTGTATCCATTTACTGTTTTTGTCTGTCAGTACTGCTGAAATAAATAGTAAACTAATCCATGTGTTAACACTAATAAAAGTTCATTTTCTAAATCATAACATCTCATTATGTTAATCAATTTCTAAGCTACTGTCTGTAGTATTTGGTGCTGTATTTTTAGCACTGACCATTATGTCAGTGTTGAACTAGTCATGAAACATTGCTAATTTGCTAGTTCTATGCAGTGATTGTTGGTGGTGTTTTGTGTTGTTTTCTACAGCTGTGGACCGGAGCTGAAGTAATGAACTGATTAATTTCTGTGTACAAGAGTGGCCCAGGTGCTGTGTTTGAACAATGGAGCAGAACCAGGTTTATTCACTGTACCGTCAAGTGCATCCTGTCACAACCATCGAACACTGCATCTGCTGTAATTTTGTTGACCAAGATCAGAAAAACCTAGTCATTGCCGGAACAAATTTAATTCAGGTCTTTCGGCTGAACAGTGATGCAGAGACATGTCCAAGAGATGTTGGTGTAACTGGTGCAAAGGCACAGGAAAAATTACTTGACAAGACACAGCATGACGGACGATCTCGAAGAGTTCGTTTGGAGTTCGTTGCCAGCTTTCAGTTATGTGGAAACATTCTGTCAATGCAGAGTGTAAGGCTGGCAGGAGCTGCTCTCGACTCTCTTCTGATAAGTTTTGCCGATGCTAAGCTGTCTGTTGTTGAATTTGATTGTGGCACTCACGACCTGAAAACGAGCTCACTGCACCACTTTGAGGATGATGACCTGAAGGACGGCCAGTGTCAGCATAATGCAAGTATTGCTTGCATCCACGTTGATCCCGATGAACGTTGTGCTGCTGTGATTATCTACGGTCGACATCTAGTGATTCTGCCATTTCGTCGTGATCTGCCAGTTGACGCAGCTGATGGTTTAACTTCTGGTGAAAGCCAGCTGCCAGTCTTGTCGTCATACACCATCGACCTGCGTAAGTTGGATGAGAAGATCAACAGTGTCATTGACTTCCAGTTTTTGCATGGCTACTATGAGCCAACCGTGTTGATACTATATGAGCCTCTGCCGACGTGGTCAGGCCGTACTGCTATGCGCAAGGACACATGCAGCATTGTTGCACTGTCACTGAACCTACAGCAGAAAGTACATCCAGTGATCTGGTCTGTCGCTAATCTACCGATGGATTGCAGTCAGGTGTGTCCTGTGCCGAAGCCGGTCGGCGGTGTGCTTGTGTTTGCTGTCAACTCTCTGCTATATCTCAACCAAAGTCAGCCTCCGTATGGCGTCTCACTCAACAGCATTACAAACATAAGCACGGAGTTCATACTGAAGGTCCAGGATGGAGTCCGCATGACACTTGACTGTGCACATGCTGCATTTGTGTCCTCTGATAAGCTGGTGTTGTCACTGCGTGGCGGTGAGCTCTACGTACTGACTCTGCTTGTCGATGGAATGCGAGTAGTACGCAGTTTCAATTTGGACAGGGCAGCTGCCAGTGTGCTCACCAGTTGCATGTGTGTATGTGGAGATGGCTTACTGTTTCTCGGGTCTCGTCTCGGCAATTCACTCCTACTCCGATACACGGAAAAGCTGCCGGAAGATGCTTCCAACGGATCGGTGTTGGGTCCTGATGCTGGCGAGCCTCTGATCAAGAGAAGTAAACTCTCTGACACTGACTGGTTAGACTTCTCATCGGTTGATGATCTTGATGAGCTGGAAGTGTATGGCACAAATACGACCCAATCGGACTACCAGTTGACCCAGTACACGTTTGAAGTGTGTGACAGTTTGCTGAACATAGGGCCGTGTGCTCACATTGTGATGGGAGAGCCAGCATTCCTGTCCGAGGAATTTCACAGCAATGACGACCATGACCTGGAGTTGGTGACGACGTCTGGGTACGGGAAGAATGGTGCACTGTCTGTGCTACAGAGAAGAATACGACCTCAGGTTGTGACTACATTTAAGCTGCCTGGATGCACGAACATGTGGACAGTGATTGGCAGTAGTAGTGATAATGCCGAGCAGTCTTCAGATGCTGATGAGGCTGACGGCTCCGATCAGACACACAGCTTCTTGATTCTGAGCCGCGAAGACTCGAGCATGGTGCTCAGGACTGGGCAGGAAATAAGGGAGTTGGACCAGAGTGGGCTGAATACGCGTGAGCCGACAGTGTTTGCTGGTAACATCGGCAGCAATCGTTATGTGATTCAGGTCTGTGCCCATGGTGTGAGGCTGCTGGATGGCATTAAACAGCTGCAGCACATTCCACTTGATGTTGGTGCACCAATTTCCAGCTGCTCGGTGGCTGACCCGTACGTGGTTGTCATGAGTGAGGATGGACAGGTGATTCTACTGACTCTGAAGTCTGACATGCACGGCACTGGAGCTCACCTGACTGTCACTAAGCCCTCACTTCAGCTGGCTCCTCGCATCACTACACTGTGTGCCTTCAACGATGAGAGCAGAATGTTTACACTGACACATCCAAATGAGACACCTGCCGTAGCCGGTAGCCAGCAAAGCATTGTGCCAGAACCGACTATGACTTCTGTTGAAGATGAGGATGAATTGTTGTATGGTGAGTCGTCTGTTGGAAACAGCACTTCAGCACAGTCTGATAGTCATGTGGATGATTCCGGCTTCAAAGAATCGGAGCTGAATTTATCATACTGGCTGGCTGTCTGTCGTGACAATGGTCTGCTTGAAATCTACACCTTGCCCGACTACCATCTCTGCTTCTCTGCCAGAAACTTTCCCAATGCTGAGCACGTCCTTGTAGACAGCATAGAATATCTCAATGATGTTCCATATGACTTGAAACTCGAAAAGGCTTTGGAGTCAAACTATGCATCCGTCGAAGAGCTTCTAGTTATCTGCCTCGGTGGTAGAAGAATGCAGCCATTCATTATGGCACGCATTAATGATGACTTTCTGATCTATGAAGCCTTTGCATATCACACTGCAGCAACAAGTGGCAATCGGCTTCAACTGCGGTTCAGGAAGATCAGTCATGGAATGCTTCTTGGTCATAAAAAGCTGCCTGCTGCTACACAGATAAAGAGTGAACCGCATCTGGATGCTGTGGACCATCACAGTACAGTGCCATGGCTCCGACCATTTGATGACATATCAGGATATTCTGGTGTCTTTGTGTGTGGTCCATCTCCACACTGGATAATGATGACTTCACGTGGAATGCTGCGAATCCACCCAATGAGCATTGACGGGTCGGTAACTTGTTTCACACCGTTTCACAACGTCAACTGTCCCAAGGGTTTTCTCTACTTCAACCAGCAAGGCGAGCTTCGTATCTGTGTGCTGCCAACACATTTGTCCTATGATGCGACGTGGCCTGTAAGGAAGGTGCCACTTCGCTGTACCCCACATTTCATAGCATACCACACTGAGAGTAAAACCTACGGCCTGGCAGCCAGCGTGGCAGAGCCATGCACTAAGCTTGTCAGAGTCATCGGTGATGGTGACAAGGAGTTTGAGACAGTGGAACGAGACGAGCGCTTTGTGTTTCCGACACTGGACAAGTTCAGCGTTCAGCTGTTTTCACCGGTTACATGGGAACCGATTCCGAACACCAGGTTTGACCTGGAGGAGTTTGAACGAGCATCCTGCATGCAGAGCGTTAGCCTGAAGTCCGAGGGAACGGTTAGTGGAATGAAATGCTACGTCGCACTTGGCACAAACTACGCCTACAACGAGGATGTGACGTGCCGCGGTAGAATTGTCATATTTGATGTGATTGAGGTGGTCCCTGAACCAGGACTCCCACTGACCAAGAACAAGCTCAAGGTTGAATATGACAAGGAGCAGAGAGGAGCAATTTCTGCTCTCGATGCTGTTCAGGGCTTCCTGATTACTGCTATTGGGCAGAAGATCTACGTATGGCAGTTGAAAGATGATGATCTCTGTGGCATAGCATTCATTGATGTTCAGATCTATGTTCAGAGTCTGGCTACGATTAAGAACCTAATCCTCGTTGGTGATATTTTCAAGAGCATCACACTTCTTCGTTACCAGGAAGACATGAAAGTTCTGTCTCTGGTGAGCCGTGACTGCCGGCCGATGGAGGTCTACACCGTTGCGTATATGGTGGACAACACGAACCTCAACTTTGTGGTGTCTGACAAGGAGAAGAACGTTTTCCTGTATGCGTACATGCCACAGGAGCGTGACAGTCATGGCGGACAGTTGCTTCTTCTACGTGGTGCAGTCAACGTGGGTAGCCACGTCAATACAATGTTTAGAGTTCAGTGTAAGGCAGTTGATGGCGATGTTCGGCGTATGACTCGGCGTCACGTGACATATTTTGCAACTCTGGATGGCAGCATTGGCTACCTGCTTCCTGTGTCTGAAAAGATGTATCGGCGACTGTCAATGCTGCAGAATCTGCTGACGACTTACATTCCACACAAGGCCGGACTGAATCCCAAGTCCTACCGCATGGTTCATCATCCGGGACATCAGCTCAGTCGGCCGATTAAGAACATCATCGATGCTGACCTGGTCTGGAAGTTTATGGAGCTGACGGCCTCGGAGCGAGCGGAGATAGCAAGACGATTAGTTACTTCAGTGAGTCAGATTGTAGCTGATCTGATTGACGTCGATAGGTCAACCGCTCACTTCTGAGTGACATTACACTAGGCACAGACTGCATTTTATTCAGCCCCTTTATCATTGTGCGAAAATTAAGACTGATATTACTGACATGTGGACGATCAAGGGCAAACGTTTTAGGTCCATTCAAAAGTCAACGCCGTAGGTTCATACCAGGTTCTTTAGAAGAGTAGAGATTAGCTAATTTTGAATGACCAAAAATCGGCTCACTACAGCTTTTTTTAGGGGGGGAGTGGACACATTGGGGAAATCCCCCAAGATATTCGTGGTTAAAACACTGGGTACAGAGTTGGACATGGGTCAGGTGCATAAATGGGTTGGGTCAGGTTTGGATCTTTCATTGCACAGTGGGTCAGTTGCATTCTGATGAACTTCGTCAGACTAGTGCACTAACAAAATGACATGCATCAGTCAGCTTGATCGAGGAGCTGCATTTTCACAAATGTTTTTTTGCCGGCCATGTCTCTCTTAGTTGAATCTGCTCAAAGACTTTCATCCTTTTGTACTTTGTGTTTTAGGTCGGGTCACTTTTCAGTGTTCATAAGCTGGTGGGTTGCGTCGGGTCGAGTCAGGTGTAAGTGACCATGATGATCGACTGCACTGCAGTCTTATACTCAGCGAGTCTGTTTTACCCCTGTGGAAGTCGAACAATACCTTTGGGCCTTTGTTTCTGGAAATACACATAGCAGGGCTGTATAACTCGCTAATTAGTAATTTTAGTAATTAGTAGTACATTTATACAAAATGTATACTGGTACTGTAAAGAGTGCTTTTCAGTTTGAGCAATCAGATATGGTAATGGAACTTTCAACACTCCCACACTCTTTAGCAGCATTGGGGAGGAATAGAAGTGTACTTGTGGTTGCAGGGTTTGATTCCTACCCAGCATGTGTCGATCCCCCAAGAAGCCTTGAATCATTTCATTTTAGTTGCTTTGAACACACCTTAACAACTTACTGTTTTATCTGAGAACTGAGATACCTCTAGCCACTGACCTACAAAGATATATGCAGCTATCGAGAGTTGGGGGAGAAGAACAAATAATGGGTAGAGAAAGGGATGTTTCTTAATTCTTATATGTTCAGTCGTAGATAAAACTGGTTAGATTGGTTGAGATTGTTATTGTGAATTTGGGGTTGCAAGCTGTTATTGCAGCTAAATGTATGATGTATTATTATTTGTGAGTTTGAGTTTGAAAGTGTTTTTACCATGAAGTTGTCTTACTTTATCATTCACTGCAGTTCAGAAATGTAGCAAAATTAGTACAAACATTGCATCTGCCAATGTTACTTTCAGGGTTTAAAAAACCTGGGTTTTTTTTAAAAAAAGCCCAGCCCACTGTCCTTTTTTACAAAAACCCAGGTTTTTTTCAAAAAGACCTGGGCTTTTTAAAAATCCCAACTTAGTGGATTTGGGGGATGTTTTATTGCATTTTGAGGGGTTTAAAAATATGCCGGACCAACGGGTTTTGGAGGTTTGTGAATAATATAATATATTATATTATACATATTATACAGGGTGGGCCAAAGAAAACCGGACCTGTTTGAGCGTTGATAACTCAGCGGTGGTTAGTGGTAAAAAGACGTGTGATATGTCAAAAGTTTCAGAATGCTGTAAAAAATAAATGACAAATTTACATATTGAAGAATTTAAATATTTTTGCCTAATTTGCATAAGTATTCGTCACCCCCAAAATTCTGCCAAATTTGACTGTAACATATGGATTTAACATGGACATTTGAGCTTTTATAACTTAGCAATGTTTATTGATGGAAAGGCGCTTAATATGCCAAAAGTTTCAAAACTGTGTACAGAAAAAGTGCACAACTTGCATG
>Ga0209367_1011082_pt1 | contig 11999 bp, 10 predicted proteins | sample WorMetLIZISLAND2_FD_187412 | JGI IMG/M metagenome (GOLD analysis project Ga0209367, IMG submission 187412) | Marine gutless worms symbiont microbial communities from Max Planck institute for Marine Microbiology, Germany - Olavius geniculatus... ... | reverse complement strand
GAGAATTTGGAACTCCTTAACTCCTCAAATTCGTCAATGTCAAACCTTGGCTACATTCAGATGTCACTTAAAGACCCACTACTTTCAGTCAGCCTTTTCTGCCACCTAGCGTCCATCATCCTATGCACCCTGATTCTTTCTGAGACTTTGGCGCTTTATAAATCATTTACTTACTTACTTACTTACTTACTATACAGCTCCTGTTGCAGTACTGCAGTCCATGGAAGGTCTGTTCTACAAAAAGAACAGCTTGTCAGCCAGTGACTGGTCGGGATCACGGTGTAATGACTCTCCAAGTAAGTACGCAACCTTGTGAGCATACTGGCACGGTGCCGGAACACGGATTGTACCCTATGTACACACACACACAGCAAATGCACAACTCGGCTGTCATCAATCCAGTGTACATCATCTTCAACAAAAAAAGCATCACTTTTTATTTTTACGATATCTGTCAGGTGTCAACTGATTTTGCTAATTTTTTGGCAAAAACTATACCTGAGAAAATTTCAAACAAACACTCACTATAGCATAGCAGAATGTAGTATCAGCAATGGCATATTAAGGGTGCAATCTGCTGTACACCCTTTGGCACTCACATCTTGCATACTTGTGCTTGTTGAAGCATCAAAATTAAAATTTCGGTTTGTAGAAAAGCTTCGGCTCATTAGAGATAAAGTATGGCAGTCCCTGGACCCTTCCATTCCTCAAATACTGTATATGCCACAGAATATCTGTAAACAGTTCAACGAAATTTAACAGTACTCTAAGCTACACACAGTTTTCAGACCGGGCTTGAATATTATGAAGGTCTCAATATATTACCATATTTAAACACACATGCGATAATTTACTGTTTACTTAACGTTAGTTGTTTTTTTACATCTGCGACAACATATTTTGTGAATAAAAAAAAGATACACCGGCTGCTCTGCATCAGTATACTCAAAACTTTCATATACATGACCGACTTCATCAAATACTAAGCAATTTTCATAATCAATAATAAACCGAGCAAGTATCAAGCCACAAACCGGCCAGTTATAGTAGAGATGGCAGAGCTTGTAGGTGAGTTGCTGGACAATGTTGACAGGCATACGAGTCTCGTCGTAGATAACATCGTAGCACGTCGGATTCACGGTCCCCTGGCGCACCGACTGACTCACTATGAAGAAATCAAACCTAGCAGCAATCACACGTCACCCAACTTGCCATAAATAAGTAAGTATGTAATGGCGTTGCCTTTATTTGACAAATGACTACTGCAGAAGCATTACTGGAAACAGATCAGCCTCACACACACAACGTAATACATACGAAATGTAACGGCAGAACAATACACAAAATACCCTAAAAGCTGGTTGCAATTAAAGAAACACTTCGTAATAAAACCATTAATAATTGTGAACTCCAGATTGCAATTTACAATTTTGAGAAGCAGAGCTTGGAGAAGGGCCTACTGCAGTTTGTTAAGGCAGTGGTGGTTTAAATGTGTGTTATAATATTACCGGGTAATCCAGCAATCACAAAATGTTCTCCATAGCAAAGCCAGCCTACATGGAAAAAGCAAATCTGGAAAAGGCCAGATAAGCAAAATTAAGCATTCTATTAGATAACAATTACTTCCACCTCCAGAATGGTCTGCATGTCACAAAATTATCAGCAAACTCTATGCATGTAATGCAACACAGAAATCCACTGCACAAGTTGCCAACAGCATGCAGTGCTTAATCACGACAGAACCCTGCATTCTCAGAAAGCTTTCCAAATAACTGAAAAAGTAATTTCTAACCCAACTAAGAAGAGGAATGATCAGATAATCCAAACTACACATATTGCATGAGCAAAAGCAATGGTACTGATGAAAACAGCAACTATTTGAGATAAACATTCAATCAAGACATGGGTCACTATTATCACTAGTCAACTTGCACCGACAACCTGGAACTCTCTGCCTGCTTCTGTCATTAACTGTGACACTCTCTCTGTATTTAAATCTAGGCTTAAAACTCGCATACAGCTAACTGACCTGCTCTGCCAGCACCTCTAAAGCTACGGCACTACGGCGCTATACAAATGTATCATTATTATTATTATTAACACTGCTACTAAGACGATTTTTGTGCAGTCACTAGCATAGCCGCCCAGTCCTCCACGTTGGTAATAGGCTGCATTTTGGGTCTTGTACATCAACTGTATTAGGCCAAATGTCTGTCTGTGGCTAGTAATGATATGGCTAATAATTCAGAAACAAAAAGGTGCAAAAAAACCAAAAATTGTCTAAATGTTCCACAGGGCAGAAGTAACCAACGTGCTGATTTTCAGTTCAAAGGTCAGATCGAAACCTAAGAGTTGTGCCTATCTCCAGGAAAACGGCTGGACAATGTCAGCACCACTTCAATGTTTTTCGACATGTTAATTTGGCCGACAGCAGAAATCATCATAGTGACTCACGACTGAGGTCTGGTGACTGTGTTATCAACGACAGTGCCAGGAAGTGGGTTTGTGTACGTGCTGTCGGGTTTCTGTGCAAAAAACCGTTGTGAGATCCGTTTCTTCATGATCACGTACATCAGCTTGCACCTGACCACAGAACACCAAGTTGAGAATATTTCAAGAGACTACTGGAAACGTTCTCGTGTGTCTGAGCCTGTGACCAGTGCTGCGGGTGCAGCCCCTTTGTTTAAACTGCACTGAATACAAGTGCATCTACTTACTGATAGTGATCATAGTTGGTGATAGGACTTAAAACAGGCAACCCTCTGCTCTGGAAAATGGATGGTTACAAAAAAGGAAGGTCACGACATGTGAATGAAAATGAAGGTCAGCAGTAAAGTTTTGCTGAATACATTCAAACCAAAATAATCACGAGCAAAACCGACGAAAATGCCACACAAGCAAAAAGCAAACAGCAAGTTGACAGGCCACTTTTACGCCCAACAGCACTGGATAGGCATAATTCAAGTGCAATTCCGCTGAAAGAAAAATTTGCATTAAATCAAGCACACAATCACACATGTGCAGAAACGAACAGCATGGGTCCATCCACTCGCTGTTGACCATAACAGCACAACAAATGCCAGCGTTCATCTAGTTCACTTTGTAAATTCAACAAACTGTCCAACAATAGTTGTAATATAGTTTCAAAATCAAAGAAAGCGATTACCATTTTTAGATGCCTGTCGTCGTATCTAGTTTGCAACAGCTCCTCAGCAACATGACTTTAATCAATAATCTAATCATCAAAGATTTTATAAACTGCTACAATTTTGTAATGATAAATCACTACTTTCTGCAACCCTAAGACAAAAGACACACTTCATCGAACTTACTGAGGTGAGGCTTCACTGATGCTTTGCTTGACCTGAGACACCTCATGTTCCCGAACAGTTGGTACCTGTCCATCGCCAACACCATCGCGGTAGACGACGACGCACGTTGGTAGTGTCGCATTGCAGTTGTGAAACTTTCGCAAAGAAGCTGATGACACACAATACACAAAGACAATTAAAACCATCAATGTCAGAGAAGAAGGAGCAAAATAGAGAAGAACAATGACATCAGTAGACAAGTGCTTCAAATCAGGCCCTAAGACATGGCTAATCCATCATGCCTAAAATAACAATAACAGTGACATAACTAATACCAGCGACATTGCTGCCAATGTTCGTTAAAGCTGGATTGACAGATAAGACGACAAGATAAACCAATCAAAAGCTCAGTCACTTTTGAGAAGTTTGAGCAGTGCTTTACAAATTTACACACTGACTGATTTATACTGACGACAGAAAATAAAAATGTGGAAAAAAATCTATGCATACACACAGGTATGTTACTGTGTGAGATGATACCCCACTTCAAGTTACAGAGGGATAAACCCAATTAAGATAGCATACAACCCAAGCCAATCAGCTTGAGCCAGAAATCCACATAGAAATGGCAGCTATAGTAATGCATTCACTATCACCATTTATTACTGTTCAGCCTGAAACCTGATACTCACTTTTCCATACCGCGGAGTAGAAGGCTGAGTCAAACACTTGACCTGGTAGCAAAGATAGTTTACCTGCCAGCCTGCCACCCAGGCCCAGCACGGGGTAAACTGGATGACCGGTTACACCAAGCTGCCAACCGATGTAATGTAACGTAATGTGGCAAAACTGGTGATGGGCAAAGGTACCTTAATCTTTACTTCCAGTTATTTCTGCATTCCAGTTACACATTATATCTTTATTTTTCCAACATATGTCCAATCGATTTTTATCTCCACCAAGATGAATGTAGTGCACATTGGAGAAGATTAAGAAATTGGTAGTTCTGTCTTTTTGTCCGTCGTTCGTGTGGATACATGATGACTCAAAATAGCAATGACGTCATTGCACCAACAGCACAAACAGCAACGCCAGCCATTACTTTTCCCTCCCTTTCCCCTACCGCAAAGCAGCTCTTCCTTCTCCCTTCCCTTTCCTTGTTGTAGCCTTTTGTAAAGTGTAGTTGTAGCTGCACATCTAGTAGTAGTAGTAGTAGTAGTAGTAGTAAATTAGTAATGTTTAAATCACTTCACATGGCAGAGATATGCACTCTCACGAGTGCCTTCTAGTTAAAGCAGTTAACCTACAGGTAAAAGAATATAACCAGACATCACAGCGTCAACCAAACAATGTAACGATGACAGAATTACGGTTACCGGTCATGAAGAGCTGTAGACTGTTGTGGAGTTCTTCTCCTGGCTGCTGAAAGGCCCAACAAGTGAAGTATCGAGTGCAGGTGTTATTCATGCTGGCCACAAAGCCAGCGACTGAACGGCCGCGACTCTGAGTGTCATGGTAAGTGTCAATACCCACCACCATTAAACCATTCACCTGTCACGCCAACAGTGGCAACAATGCTGTAAACATCTACGCATCCATGGAGAAAAACGAGTTACGTAAATGAGTAAAAAAAGTCAGCCCCATATGAGACCGCGTTCGACTCCTCTGCACCAGTTTTGCAACGTTGCATACCAGTAAAAAGTCGCACATGACACAAAAACTAGGCAAAATGTCAAAAATCTGCCCTAGTCATTTGCCAACTCTTGACGTAAATGTTGTTGGAAAGAGACAGTTTGAAAATGGGAAATTTCTAATTATGACGATCTCCTGACCTTGACACTGGCCCGGGTCACATAGCATACAGCTGTATAGCGATTATCGACCTCTACCTGCATATCAAATTTCATTCAAATCCGACTACCCACAAAAGACTTTTTGTGGATGGACGGACGTACTTGTGTAGGATGGCAGACCAGCTATAATCAGCCTAAATATTTAATATCTACAATATTGTACCTAGTCCACAGACATTACAGCAAAAAATCTAACTTCATGTCATGTGTCATTAAACACATCCTGTAGTCAGAGTAAATATCGAAAATTATGAAACAGAAACTCAGTGCGCAAATAAAACTAGTAATGATTAAAAGGAAGTCACACTAACTGTTGTGACTTATAAGACTGAAGCTTGTTCAAGCATGTTCAAGTCACAGACATACAAATGAATAACAAAACCATAATGCCTCCAGCATCATGATAGCAGCAAAAGCATAAACACAAATCATCAACGAAGGGTACAAGCCACTGGTAAATCTTACCGGGATGCGGACGGCCCACAGCTCTCCTCCCATCTTGCAGTTCATCTGCAGGATGACTTTAGTAGCTATCGACGTAATCATCCTGTCATCTCTGCTCAGTGTTCTGCTCAGGATCATCTGACTGGGGACTGTAGCAACAAAAAAACAGAAGTCACACCACAGAGAAAACAAACACACTAAATACTAAACAAAGTGAATGAGTAGGGTTTAACATCCTTTCCGACACAGTATAGATTATTTCGAAAATGGCCTTTCCAGGCAATAGACACATAAACACATAATGAAACACAAAATTTAACCTTTACGCAAAAAAACCACATAAGAAACACATGAAACCCAAATTATCAATCCTAACCCAGAATTGTAAGAACTGACCATTATGAGTGTGCATATGTAACAGACTAATGATAGTTCTAATAATCTTCCCTGTTATCCTTCAGAGAGTCATTAATTACAGAATGTTGTCTATCAGAAAACAAAAGGGACACAATATAAAATAGTGGTACAAAATAAAATGTCAATATGGTTGCAAAATGAAAACTTTTCTGCAGAATGACAATCTCATAGCAGAAAAGCTCTGAGGGTGTAATCCATTTTTCTTTCCATCCTAAGCCACTATTATCATCATCTAATCTAGTCTAATCTAATAACAGCAGTTGTCATAGGGTTATTGTCAGTCACAAGCACTGCGATGGCATAAGCCTGTCCTTGGCGAGGTAGGCTGAATTTATACAGCATACGAGGTAAGTTACAGTCAGACTTATGAGGTTCAGGAATAAGCAATGAAAACGAAGAAGAAGATTCCGCATAGACCTAGGTCCGTTGCATGAGAGCTCATCCCCTTTACAGCACTTTGCTTGCGGGCAGGTGTGCCATCGCGCCAGCTTCACCCTCGCCGGCTCAGTCACCCATCGGCAGTACTAAGCCCAATTATACTAGCATACAGCCCAGGTCGGCCGGATGGCCGGCTCAAGTTAACAGCCAGCGCCTTTAACCGACTGGGTCAGTATACTAGCAGTCCTGGCCACAGGGGCTACTGGTGTGCAGAACTCGCTGTTTCTTCCCTAGCAATGGGCGTGACCACCGCTAGTATTCATTTTACCATCCCACAGAGGGTAGAAGGCTGAGTCGACCTAGCTGGCAGGCTTCGCACCGAGATGGTTTGCCTGCCCGCAGGCAGTCACCCATCGCAGTACTAACCGGGCCTGGCGTAGAGTAACTTCGTTTCATCCAAAACGCGCTACAAACTACGCCACGCCACCAACCAATAAGCAATGGCAAATGGACAATTTTCAATAACCTGGGGTTGTAATGCAAAGATGGACTTTGAGTGCATCATAACAGTCTTTACGTTGAGTCGACAGTACACACAGGACCATCTTTGTGACACCAGGTTGGATGATGTCTCTAAACGCATTCAGGTAGGTGATGATTCTATCGTTTTCCAGCTCCATTCTGCAACACAATCATACTGTGAAAACAGCACTGTTAAAACACAGACAATGCAATGCTCACAAAACATGCTCATATCTTCAAATTATGCTAAACTAAACTGCACTTTGAACAGAGAAGATTCAATATTAGATCTCAGCAGTGTTCAATTTCAACAACGAAACTTTTTTGCCACATCTGACTGACGAATACCGATTAATAAAACTTCTATAGCTGCGGAAATTAATGAATAACTAGTTGCATTATTCATTGAGAAAAAATTCTGAAGATCAACAATTTTTGTTCCATTAAAAGCACATTGACAAGATAACATAATTATAAGTCAATAAAATGAAAACCTTGCAAAAAACGACCATCAATTTATCTCGCTAGAGACAGCGAACACTTCATAGTCTTTCCACAACACTCAATAATACAAACAATCCATGCATTTGTGATAGCAGTTAGATAAATCAATTCTAAAGGTGCTGAGCAAAAACATGAATCATTGATCTTTTAATCACACTACTAAAAATTTTACTGTTACCAGCTCTAACAGCAAGACTAATACATGTAACAGATCGCTGTTCCACCCATAAACCATACACAGAAAATGACGATTCCGATCTGCCAGCACACTGAAGGTCCTAACCCTAACCCTACAAAACCATATAGATTAATGACACAGACATTTTCCTGGAAGCAGACATTATGCCCACTGCCGAGGTAACACACTCCTATACAGTACCTTAATCAGTTTGCTATGGTGGACCTTCGCTACGGCTAGTCAGTACTGAAATACTAGTCACTACTGAAATAACTACCCATTTATGCAGATAAGAAAATTTCAGCAAGCAAGTGAATGACAACGAACTCATAAGGGCGTGTCCAAGGTATACCAAATCCTCGGGCGACACGCTCAGCAGTATTAATGAATCTGCGCGTTTCAGTTGAGGTTCTTGATGGAAACAGGCAAACCCAGTCGTGCATGGGTCGAGCAGTCAGCAGTGCAACATTTTGAAGTTTATTGGACCAATTGGCCGTACGCTCATCAACCACGAACTGCATCAACACACACACAACCAACTGACATAGCTCAAACACATCACAGACATCGCATCTATTATTATGCACATCTGCCAACTCAGCCTGGCCATCCCTCGATGGGTAAGCAAAATGAGTAATGGTGATGATTAAGGCTGGCGCAAGGGAACAAACTGCAATTTCCGTGTAACAGTACACAGAGTTCAAAAACTGCTGGCACAGTCAGTTAACTCTGCTGCTGTTAAAGGAGCTGGCGAACTGACCAACTTTGCTTATATGCCAGCGTAATTGTGTTTAATTCTCGCTGGCTGAAACTGCTGTAAACTAGAACACAGTAAATGTGATCAAACCAGTAGAGTAGCTTTAGAATGGACTCAATCGTAGTAATTAAATTAGCCGGCAAGAACCCGACCAAACATAGTGATAGACTAAAGGCCTGAGATACTTGATCAAGCGGAAACATTTCCTGGTGTACCACTCAGTGACCAATGCGGTCAGTCAGTCCTAAGTTAGCTGACAATTCACTCACCGACTGCCGCTCTCCTTGGCACACTCCGTGCTCTATTTTCTCTGGCAGAAGTACACGACCCGTCAGTTGCACTAGTTCTCCACTGACTGCCATGTTCCAGTCCTCAAGTCTGTTCGTTGCTGCATCATTCCTAAAACATAAGCGAGGCAAATTCATCAAACTTCAACCTTTATTTAATGATCCAATGTCTCAGCAACTGTTACTGTTCGCAATAAACGTCTGACAGCATCTATCAGCGAACAGAAATTGTTCAGAGGAAAAGAACAGTGTGGTTAGCAAACACTAACAATGCTTGCAACTTGATAAATCATTTATATAGCTGCTGGCACGAGAGCATCAAACCCATAATAGTTTTTTTGCTACAACTTACTGATGATGTATCAGAAAGATCGAATAAAATTACTTTTGTGGAAAAAGTACTGTTACCCAACATTGGGTACTCCTTATCACATTCAGTGCTTTATCATTTTACTGCAGTTATAAACAGCACTTATTTATAACACAATTTATCTGATCTAATGTGTATATTGTAAACTCTGCATTATGGCGTAAAATGGTAATAAACGACTGACGGATTGATTAAATGATAACATACGCCTCTATCTGCTGTCGAACAGCAAGCAGACGCCTCACACGTGTTGTTGGGTCAATGCTGATATGACGTGATAAAGTCGACATTAGTCTTTGATCTTTCCTCATGTCTTCTGATAAACCTGCATCGTCAACAACATGACATCTCCTTTGCATCACACTAACTGACCAATTTTTGGACAAACGTCTGCAAATTTTCAAAAGAGGAGATTACAGGTGCGAAACTCACCTATGCAGCCAGTGCATGGGGAGGATTTACCTAAGCTTCTGACTGGCACCAAACTGATGCTTTACTTCACTGGTCTAAACGATACGATACTGCATCTGCCGATGTTCGGAGAACTGCATGAGAATATTGACGATCAACTATTTAATATGACTGTCACGAATTCTAATCACGTTCTGCACTCTGTGCTTCCACCTCCCTTGGTGGCTGGTCACCTATCTAAATAGTAACTAGTGGTTAACTGCTGATAATTTTGGCAATGCTAAAGCTGAGTAGGACAGCCATAAATAACAGTATTTTTGTCAGTGCATTAAAAAGCTTAATGGTGTTAATTATATCAGTCATGACTCATTCACAAACACAGTTAATTAAACGGTTCTTATCAATAGTAAAACATTAACAAACCTGTCAAAAGTGCATCCAGCTCCGTAAACCCACGTCAGAGCTACGGAGTGTCATCTGTCATACGGGATTGCAGTGTCACCTGCCATGTGACACAGGTAAATGCCCCACCAGGCAAGCTGGTACATGCAATTTACCTATCATAAATGGATAAAAGGCTGAGTTAACTATGTATGATGCTAAGACAGAAAAAACAAACCAGTGGTATAACAGAGCTCAGGAACAAGCATGATAGGTCTGTCCTGCCCTGCACGACGGTCTCGAGCCTTCGGCTGTGATAACAGCAGCGGCTGATCAACGTCTAATATACGTCCACGCTCTTCATATGTCTACAGATACAGCACCAGCAAACAATACAACATGCACCTAACAACACAGACAAACTCAGAAGAAACATTCATGCTGCTGTCACGCAAGTGGATCGCAAGCCATGTGGATGTCCCAAGCAATGAGACAGCAGACCAACCACTGCAGACCATGTTTCTGGTCGTCAGCATTCAGCTGCATCAGCAGAAACATCTAGGACCACCCAGCAAACATTAGAGAACAGCTGCACTGCTGCAGCCTATGAACAGAATTCATAATGCTCAGTGGAAGACTTACGCTGCTGAAGATCTCCAGTCGAGAAGATTTCCTGTGAAGCTGCTTCGGTCCCTGGACATTTTGTAATCCACTGCTCAATTGTGTGCGGTTCCTCTTCACATCTGGGACAAATAGCATCATTCCTCATGTCTAACACTGATATGCCTTAAACTTGCTGTCGTGGCCACTTCAGATTAGGCCAACTGTACAGTGTCTTTACTAGATTCCATCTTGGTCTGGTCTCAGGAGTGGTTAGCCTATTCAATGAATATTCAATGTTCAACACCCGACACTCCCGACAGACATGACAGTTGATGCTATTTGTCCAAGGTTTGGAGAGAAACCACACACAGTCGAGCACTAGCTTATGGCATGCACAAGAACCAAAGCAGCTCCACAGGAAATCTTCTCGTCAGGAAATCTTCAGCAGTGTAAGTCTTCTGCTGAGCATTCTGATGGGGAAAGAACGAGGCAACGTGGTGTTGATGTCACTTCGCACTCTGAAGGGCTGCCATGTCAGCACTCCAGCCTCTGCCAACAAGAACAGCAGCAGCAGCAGCAGCAGTGATCGAAAAACAAGTAAGATATCAGCCCAATATACAGCGTGTGGCCAAAAGTGTGTCATAATGGCGGCGGCGCAAACGCGTGATTCGTTTTTTGCCAGTTAAATGCAAACATCGTAAACAACATTATTTCAACAAAAGTGCTTACCTGGCATTTCTGAATTTTGTTACAAATCCTTTCTGCGCAATATCAGAACAAATTCGTCGCAGAATGAATGCGTAGAGCTGACGAATGGAGGTTTAATGAACTTTGCTTCAGGTTGTTAGATCAGACTTGATAGGGTCCTGTCGAGAGTTAATAGCTGACAATTTCTTATGCACATGTGATTTTATGACTTTCCACATATTTTTGATAACAGTTTTGTCCACTGATTGTGCTGACCACGTAAAACCCAAAATGTGATTTTCTATTTTCCACAGATGAGTAAATACTGAGAGTATGTACAGGGGCTATCATCCTGCTAAAAGAAGTGCTTTCCAGCAGAATGTTTGCACACACCTGGCCACAAATTTGCTTCGGGTGCATTCACATAATTACATCAGTCAATATTTCTGCCAACTGGTAAAAAAGTAACCACTCTTTCGTAGCAAATACAACTCCAGAACATGGTGATATATTTCGACTGGTGCTGCCTCACAAGACATTCGAGATTCCAGACTTCATGTAGCTTTCTCCTTAAGTAGCTTTGACTTTTCTATCCTGTCATGTTACTATCTGAGTTTCGTCTATAAATTCAACTAATTTCCAGTTATCTGCCTTCCAGCTCAGCTTCTGTCTACACCAAAACACATGGCAAGGTTAATTCACCACAGTCTGTTTCCAAATATTCCGTCAGGTTAAACCACAGGAACGCCAACGACGTAGTATACCATTTGTGGTGATAATCGTTGAGTCAGCATATCATTTACGTAGTTTATAATTTCAGCCAATGTCTTTTTTCTGTGCGCTTCAACATGACGAATTATTCTCCAATAGCTCCTTCATTCAGATTCGGTGGTCTG
>Ga0209367_1011081_pt1 | contig 11999 bp, 11 predicted proteins | sample WorMetLIZISLAND2_FD_187412 | JGI IMG/M metagenome (GOLD analysis project Ga0209367, IMG submission 187412) | Marine gutless worms symbiont microbial communities from Max Planck institute for Marine Microbiology, Germany - Olavius geniculatus... ... | reverse complement strand
TCACAGTGACGTCATCGGCAGTAACGTGGTAACCGGTTTTTGAAAATGAAATAGCATTTTTAGCTTAAACATTTTTAATGCTAAAAAATCGGTAGGCGGTCATGTTCAGAAGTCTATAATTTCGTCGTTTTTCAACAGAATCAAATTTCACTTAGCAGTTGGATGTAGAACGTTTTTTTGTAAATGAACCTGTAAAATTCCATGTTAAAATTCCAAGCGGTTGCTGAGAAAACGGCAAAAAACTTTAGGGGTCTACTTTTTTGCCGCACCCTGTATAAGATACAATTTTTGCGTATATTTCACCCATTTGCCGAGAAGCCCCCCTTGGAGGAATTTGCATAAAATTTTGTGTGGCGGGTCCGCTCGCCGACGTAATCAACCGTGCCAAATTTTATCTCAATCGGGTCAGGGGTTTTGATTCTGTGGTGGTCGAATTTTTGGCTTTCCCATAAGAAAGAGAAGTCGCCGTTAACACAGTGCTTGAACTACCGTTCAGCCTGTGATGGTACAGCTCTTCAGTCTTCATATTATACCCATCTCAGAGAAACAGGGCGTCACCTACCATATGATATCACACAGTGTTACCTGCCACCCACCGGACACACGTAAACGTGTCCTGCCTTAACCCCAGCCAAACAGGCTTATCTACTCCGGAGGGATGGAAGGCTGAGTTGACCCTGCTGACAGTCACTCATCCAAGTAGTAACCACTTGATAGCGCCCCGACCGGGAGTCGAACCCATGACCTCAGGATCGCAAGTCGAACGTTCTAACCGTTGTACACCAACACAGTCATCATTGTCTTGACCTCTGTGTAGATGAAAGTTTACAGTGCAAAAAATATAGCCACGTGTATAAGTGTAAAAATGGCACGTTTATTTTTGAACGCGAGCCATTCCGGCAATGAGTGATGTTTGTATATTTTAGTGAGGTTTCCGCACCCGCCGATCATAACAGATGGTCCTCGGAATCAGACAGTGGGCGTCGGTGATTCGGTGCGTTTTACATGTCGGCTGTTGTCTGACCCGGGCTACAATCTTCAGTGGCACCGACACCAGCTCGTCAACGGCTCTTACATCAGCGTCAACTTCACCGGAAACTTTCGCACTCAACCCGCCCAGGTACAGCTTTTCTCCAGTGCTGCTGTTGGCAAAATAATTACTAACTCTTATCTGTTTAAATAGCCTATATACACGGTGTTTCATAAAAGGACCCCTTTTTGTTTTTTCATAATTCACTCAAATGATCACTTTACACAAAATTTGTACCACATATACTTTTTGCAATGAACTACCAATTCCAAAATTGTAATTATACCTCGTTCACACGAGGAAGCTGGGTTTTTTAAAGTCTTTTAGAATAGAATAAATAAATTAATTAATCAACATGTTGATTGGTACAGGTGTGGTCGGAGCTGCCAGTGAGTGGGAGTGATCTAGTTCTGGATGGCGTCACAGACGCTGAGGAGGGTCTGTACACGTGTTCAGTCGCCAGTAGCGTGGGTATGACTCAACAGAGCGGCTGGCTTACCGTTCTACCAGTAGTCAATACATGTATGTAAAAGTTTTTTTTCAATACTTTCACGCACGCACCAAAGTAATCGCGAGTACGATAAAACGCAAGCGCGTTAGAGGCTCTTCTGGCATCGATGAGCTACTTTAATTGACGTTTTACCTACTCTTTTACTATCCTCATACGATTCTGCGTTATTTCTTATTTCGGCAACCGTGTAGGTTTACTTTTTGTAGCGTTTTCCAGTGGTGTATTGTTTGAAATTTTTGCGTTTGGTTTCGTGCGGGAGACATTTTATGCGCCTGTTAAATTTACTCGTCGCATCTTATAGCCTGTCAGCTATAGTACGAGTATTAATGTCATCACTGTCACAATGAATACCGATGATTGCTACTACTACGACTACCACTAGTCTGCTACTAGGTTTACATGTTGTAGTAGTCTGATGTTGTAGTGCCGGTGGTGGAGGGCGTGGACCATGTAGTAGTGTCTTCGGTGTGTGTGGAGCCGCTGACGCGGCTGACAGTGTCGCTGATCGTGTGCGTCGTCGTGCTCTCCGTGGTTGCCGTCGTCCTGGCCTGCATCATCATCTGTCGACGTCATCAGTTCTCAGCCTCCGCAGCCACTCAACGCCATCTAGACCGCGACGACAGCTGCGGCAGCTCCGCGTCGCTAAGGACGCGCCTCAGCCCGCTCCATATCAACCAGCTTCTCTGTCCCGCCCACGATCAGAAACTCAGGTCATCCTCCGGCGCTGGAGAACACCATAAAACTTTAATTTCTAAGACAACGCGTTTAAACGACAGAAATTTTTTAATGAAAATGTTTATTTATTTCAATCTATCTACCAGCACATATTGTGTATACATAACATTTGACGAACAATACACTAGTCGAATGGCCAACACAGAGATTAAAAACTTTTTATGTAAAGCCAAAAACCTTTAAAAATATATTTATAATACAGTCAAACGTGACAGTAATATAAAACATACAGGAAGTACGGTGCTTCAAAACTTGAACTCCGAGACAATCTATGACTTGTACAGAGATAGTTATTAGCTAGCGGACACATTACGATACTTGATTTGTTTGTTTGTTTTTAGTATTTTAACCATGCATCGAAAGTTTATAAAAAGTAGACTTTTTGTTAAAGGCTTTTTAGCTTACGGACAAACTACGAGACATTTTTTGTTTGCATGCTCTGAACGTATTATGTATCTTGTGCTTGCTTTATTAAAAGTTGCGTTTGTGAACTTTACATTAAACGAATATATGATGATGATGATAGATCGAGTCCGCCACGATACGCCGAGGACTTGACCGGTGCGCTGCTGGCTAGCGACGCAACCGTCAGCGCCGATCCACCACCCGGAGAGATCTGTTTGACACTTGATGGAAGCGCGCTGCAGACTGCCGGAACATTGACCGTGACAACACGACCAGTACAGTCCGGTTCAGAGTTGCAGATTCAACTCGACCCGCGCTGGGAGTTCCCCCGAGACAGGTCGGTCGGACGGCTTGCAAATTATTAGCTATTAGCTTAAGTCCACACGTGAAATCAGCATTAAGCCTACGAGGTACTGTAACGCGCGAACTCGAGAAAAGAAATTGAATCTATAAGACGCGTGACACACGTGGTAAACCGAGCTATTTTTCTGTTGCCTTCAGAGACTAGCTGTTGCCACATCGCCTTAAATATGCCGCTACACTATCTTGGAAATTTTAACGTTTGTGTTTAAACCATACCGATCTATTTTCTGTGTAGTTTTAAGGCGTCGCAGAAGTGTTGCAGTTTAAACTATTTGCCGGTATGGCTATGTTGTACTCTAGTCTGAAGCTGGTTAGCGTGCTCGGTCAAGGTGAGTTTGGCATTGTGATGAAGGCGGTCGCATACAACATCGACTCATCCGCACAGTCGACTACAGTCGCTGTCAAGATGCTGCGAAGTACGTCCTACCGACTCATGTGCTATAAGCCAACGCAACGCATAACATAAAATTTTTGTGCTTCCGGTCGCAGCCGGCGAAAAAAAATAAAGACGGGGGAGAGTGGGGAATTTTTAAAAAAATTTTTTTGTTTTATGTCCTGTAGTACTACAAAACAAAGCATAAATAACAAATTGACATACTGGATATGTATCCACGAGAGCTAAAGAACAAAACACTGCAGAAAAATTTTGGAAACAAACATATTTTAAGCTATAACAAAACTTTTAATGACCGACGGCAAGCGAATCAAAGCACAGAGCTTTTTTTAGGCGCAGAGCAATACAATAGAGTAACGCAGTTTGCCGAACACCATTAACGAAAAAATGTTCTCTTCCTGGCGTTTGGTAATGCTGCCATGACTCAACATCAGTAGGCTATATGCTGTACGATATAAGCTTAGTCCACTTTTGAGGTGCTGTTGGAACAATATTACAGACATATTTGTTGTCTAGTGACGTGAGTGTTTAATCTGCACACCTAGGTCTGTGCATACGTCTATAGTTTATACGTATAGAAGTCTATGGCCTGTGATATGCTTGACGTTGCTACTGTCTGCATGCAGGCGGTGCGGGTGACCGCGAGTTGACGGAACTGATACATGAGATGCAAATGATGAAAAAGTTCCGTTGTCATGACAACGTCCTCAGTCTCCTCGGCTGCTGCACGCAGCAAGGCAAGTCCGTCTTGTCCAGTTACGTCTGCTTTTCCATTTGTATCTTATAAGCACACGCATTCTGCGCGGAGATAAATTGTTTAGGCGTAATTTATTGCTTTTAAGTTATAACGTGCTTTCTCATTTGGCGTATTCGAGTTAGGCCATTTTGCTAACAGTTATTTTTGGTAGGGCCTATATAAAATTAAATAGGGGCCTATAAAAAACTTACCAGTTTACACTGCTGTGTAAGGGCGACCAAGTCACACATCCAAAACAGCAGAAATCATTTTACTAGGACACAGAGTGATAGAACGACGAACTGGCTGCCCTTACAAACCCATGTGACGTGACCCTAGGGTCGACGTAATCACTCAAGTCAAATTTTAAGTCGATTGATTCAAAGGTTTGGGGGCTACAGGTGCCCAAAATCTGGTGTTTTCCATTAACTTTGATAGTCGCCTTTACATCAGTGTTACGCACTACCGTCCTACACTGTGATTAATTTTACGTCACGGTTTTGGAAGTGAATATCATGAGACTGCAAACGACGTTTTATGATAATTTTTGTTTATTTATTTAGCCACATTGTGACGGCATTGGCACACGCTAATGCATCAGGTCTCAAATAAAATTTTAGACGTTCTCTTTTCTTGGTGTGTGTTATTAAACTTCAGGGAAAACGTAAAGGGAAAGCAGTGAGAGGGAAAAAGCTAATGATTGCTAATAAAGGAACGGTTGACAGAACGAAAAAGAAAGAAAGAAAGTGACTCAAGGAGAGATAAAATTTACTTTACAGTAAGAAAAATTCTGGACACGCCACTGCTACACTACAGCTACACTCACTGGCGTTCTGTCACGTGTTAGGTCCTTTGTGCGTCATAATGGACTTTGCACCGCATGGCAACCTGCGCGACTACCTGCGAGCACGCGATGCAGACGAGGAACCAACTGGTGGTGACGTCATCAGTGACGTCACATCCACCGGTGACAGCAAGCGTTGTCTGACGTACGAAGACTTGTTGTCGTTCGCGCTGCAAGTGGCTCAGGGTCTCCAGTTCCTCGCCGAGCGATTAGTGAGTGACCGCGCTAGAGTTTTGTACAACGCCCTGGTTCAAAAGTGGTTGATTCGTATAACGCTTTATAGGAAACCCATCTCAGAGTTATGGAGCGTCACCTGTCATATAGGATCACACAGTGTTAGTTATCACGTGACACAGGTGGAGGTATCCCACTATAACCCCAGCCAGACAGGCCGGTACTAGATTTGCTTACCCCAATAGGATGAAAGGCTGAGTTGACCGTGGTATTGGTTATTTTCCGAAATGGTTTTAATTGCCTGTTCGCAGTCAATCACCCATCCAAGTAGGAAGTCATTGATGTCTCCCAGACTTTCACCCTAAATGTGGGTTATGGAGGGGTTATGTCTCTTGTCGGTGTTTTTAATGGATTGACGCCAGTGAAAATTTAGCATATCAACTAAATAACTGTGATTGTTGTTTAATATTGGTTACATGTCTAAATGCTGTTGGTTTTCGTTATGATATTTGTGATGACTTTCGAGTAGAATCGTTATTGCAGCGCAAGCGATACCGCCTATTCCTATACATTTCTTTATAGCGTTGTCTGTCTCTGTCACATTCATGCCCGCTACTCAAACTGTTCCACAAATTTCGATGCCATTTGACAGGCACACTTGTATTAAATGGGGGTCTCTGACACCCCAAAGGAGAAAAGATTTGAGGGCCGGCGGCCAACACCCAGCCAAAACATGCAATTGCAAATTGCAGCTAAACCGCCAGTCTTGTGCTGCCGCCTGGCGAATACAGACGAACAGTTGGATGGCGATTCTACTTTTTGTCATATTTATTTGGTTTCTGTTTATGACGACAGTGACTTTTGTGAGTTAGTTGTAAGACGACGTCTGTGTTTCAGTGCGTACATCGTGACATAGCGGCAAGCAATGTGCTGGTCGGGGAAGGTCGCGTGCTCAAGGTGGCCGACTTCGGTCTCACACGCGCTCTCAACGACGAAGACTACTACCGGATAACAAGCCACGTCAGTCGCTTCTTAACAGTTACTATCGCTATACTTAAAACACACTCAGCTTGCACTGATGGTACTGTTTTTGCAACTTTCGGCTGCAGTCATGCGTTGCGTCATAAAGCAAACGACGGTGTAGTCAGTGGCGTAGCCAGAAATTTCAATTGGGAGAGACCTTTTCTTTTTGTCCCTCCCCTTTCTTTTTCTTTTCATCCATCCTCTCCTTTTTTACCGTTTACCTTCCTTTTTCTGCTCTCCCCTTCCTCTTCTTATACTTTCCTTAGAAGCAGGACCGCGTAAAATCTAGGTAGAGGTTTGGGAAGCGCTGTGAGCATTTTAATTTTTAGTGCATTTTAATTAGCTTTAAAAGATGAGATCTGGTGACAGCAGTTCAAATTATTTTCCCGAGAATAGACTGACCAAATTCGCACATTTAATAGAGTTTAAATGTCTCCTAATATTTGTTTGGATAACGCTTTGCCTTCCAGGTCGTGATCACGTCAGAAAAAAAATACCCACTTGCTTTTTTTCTTCTATCTCCGTCGAAGATGTTCAGATTAACACAAATTTTTACAGTGTGTTTAAGAAAAATAAAGTTATGAAAAAATTGTGACGTTTTTTGCTGCTGTAGGGTCGCTTGCCTGTGAGGTGGATGGCTCCCGAATCGCTGATCGATCGCAAGTTTACTGTCAAGAGTAACGTGTGAGTAGTTTGCTTCGTGTTTGTGATGTGGTACGCTACAGGATAAAACAGACAGACGGTTTGTTGTGTGACAAACCGAAAGTGTGCAGCAAACCGGCAGCGCCTGTTGTATAGCTTGTTATAGGCGTACGACTTGTGTCGCAAGCGACAGATTGAACTAATTAAGAGCGTCTTTGACAATGTCAGCTTTGGTAAAGTGCGGTCTAGCTTAATTTAGGTGCATTATAAATGTTTATTTGATTGCTTGCATACTTATTTGATACTTATTTATGCGGTTGTCATGTGTGTTCTACAGCTGGTCATACGGAGTGCTGTTGTGGGAAATCTTTTCGCTGGGAAACGATCCTTACCCGACGGTGCCCGTCGAGAAACTGTTCAGTTGGTTGAACGAGGGATTTCGCATGCAGAAGCCCGCAAGCGCTTCCGATGACGTGTAAGCACTGCATAATGCACAACAGTTGTAGACCTAAATAGATCGCACACGTTTAAGCTGTTGGCAGTTGACAGGTAACACTGTGTGATCCCATATGGCAGGTAACGCTCCGTAGCTCTGAGATGTGTTACGACTAGGAGCTACAGACATCCTGTAAACTTTTTTGTATTTTTTCACCTTTACTATTATTTGTTCCACTGATAAAATGATGTTTCACATGTACTTCGTTTGTCTGTTCGTCTGTATGTAAACATTACTAACAAGAAATTTGAGCTAATGCTCACGAGACGCGCGAAAACCTATAGCAGTTCCGGTTCAGTAGTTCAGCTGAAAATTTGGATGTTCACGCTAAGTTAATATACAAATATCAAATTCTCTATCTGGATCGCATAACGATAGTTCCGTGGCGCCACCTTGTGAATGATATAGACTTGTGTTGCAGCCTAAAATCGCCAAAAAAATCATTAAAACCCTATTTTAATGTTCAAGGTCATTGATCTCGGTGGCAATCGAAAGCCAGTGTACGACTTCCCATTAGTGATTAATAGTAACCTAGGCCCTATCTCGTTCCACCCGTGTGACGAACGGACGGACAGACAGACAGATAGGCGGACGGACAGAATTGCGATGGCTAAGACGTGAAGAAAGCAGTAGCTGCTTTCGCGCGTAAAAATATAACGAGTCAATCGATGCAATCAATCACCGTTAGTTAGTGCTGGGCGTTGTAAATCAATTCCCGAGGTGGAAGCACCATCGAACAAAATGTCACAAATTACGCTGTAAGATATGCAAGCCGTTTCACCAAATACTGTGCATCAGAAATTTACTAAATAATAAATTATTGAGCTCACAATACAACGAAATCGTACAACAAACATTTCTATCGCTGTTTGAGTTAGATTTGCGGGAATTTGGGATAAAATACAACACCTTTATTACAGTCATGCCGAAGTGCACATAACGATAGTACCGTGGCTCCAACTTGTGAATGATATAGACATGTGTCGCAGCCCGAAATCGCCAATAAATCCATAGCCCCCTATTTTGGCGTTCAAGGTCATCCGAGGTCATTGAATTTGGCGCCAATCGAGAGCCAGTGTACGACTTCCTATTAGTGATTAATATAGTAACCTAGGCCCTATCTCGCACCGTTACTGAGATACAGCGACTTATTCAGGCTTGCCGTGGATATGAAATTTCCCATCCATATCCATATCCATATCCACAGACGCCTCTCTTGCGTACGTAGCCCACAAATTTTCACAAAATACTACAGGGCAAGAACGCCATTTTCCCCTAAAACAAGGCGCAAACATTTTCCTCCTGAAATTGTAAAAAAATAAATAAAAGTAAAAAATAAACACAAATTTGCATTAAAATATAACATAATTGAGTATTTTCTAACTTTCTTAAAAATCTGCACAATTTTATTGCTTCTGTTTTTGGCCGACCGTTAGGTCGAGCCTTGGGTTCGATATATCGACTGCCTGTCCATAAAGCATGTATTGGGGGTCGGAAATGGTACCGTGAGATAGTGCCACGGCAATTACTATAGCCTGTCAAAAGTAACCATGAAGAGGTTTGGCCGCAATTTTGAATGCAATGTTGCTGCCTGCAGCCATTACCCACGTGCGCCGAATTACCGTATTGTATCCTGGCGTTAACTGTACATTTGTTATAGCAGCGTCACCATTGCGTATATGGGACTGCAGTCACTCTGGGAAATCGTTTTCTTTCCACGACCTAAAGTCGGTCGCTGGCTTTCGGATATAGACGGTACGGTCGGCTATAGTGCTAATTAATTAATTTTGGCCAAGTAAATAATAACGTGCTAATGTCATATGGCAATTATTCATTTGACGCAACAGCATAAATAAACGAGAAAATGAAAAGTAAGAACGACAGACAAGGAAATATTGTAGAGACAAAGCATATAAGTATTCTATTTAATTTGGAAGTGCGACAGCATAATATCCATGGATATATCCACGGATGGCTAAAGTCTAATATCCACACATGGATATATCCATGGATTATATCCATGTATATAGGCCCTATCCATATCCACGGCAAGCCTGGACTTATTGGCAAAAAATTTGCAAATTTTGCGCACCCCCTCTCATTTAGTGCCCTCGTTCGGGGTGACCCCCTTCGAATTTATGGAACAGCTTTACGGTTCCTGAAACTAGAGTCTTCCAGGCAGCCGACGTACAGTGAAGATTTGATGATTCTAGCTTGCATCGTTTTTGACTGATCCACCCGTGTGACAGACAGACAAACAGACAGAATTGTGACGGCGACGCGCTGAAAGCAGTAGCTGCCTTCGCGAGTAAAAACTGAAACAAAAATTCTGCGATGAGTTTTCTACTGATGATGCAGTCAACTCGACCACGTATGTGATCCGCAGCAGTCAGTAACTGATGCAGTCAATCAAGGCAAATAAACCGACAGATGAATAGCATGACATACCCATGAAGTCTGACAATATAGAAACACAAATTACTCAGCAGTATCTAATGCCAGTGGGGGTATAAAAACCACCAAGGTAAAACCACCATACTTCATCACCATCATCACTATTATTGCCGCTTTGCCTTTTGCTGTCCAAAAATCTTTGAAATGACTCTTTTTTCTCAGTCGTCTACACATTTAATGTTTTTCTCTCTCGCTTGGTTATCAAATGTCAGCAAATGGCAGGCTACCAGAACATTTGTTAAAGTGCCTGACACAGTTACCCTGGTAGCCTACTTGAAGTCTTTGCCACACCGACCGCAACAGAACTGTTTGAATTCTGAGTGTACTGGACGATGAACTTTCAATTCAGCTGCTGTACAGAAACACTTTGGACGTACATACATTGCAAACATAGGCCTACCACTCCACAGCTTCATGACGAAGTAAATGCTGCTTAAGGTGACTACTAAGGCTAAATTTCTTCTGACAAGTGTGACATATGAACCAAGTACCTTCATTGTGTGACTTCAGCAGATGTGCCTTGAGATCGCGAACTAGTGTAAAACTGTCTGAACAGTGTCCACATGGGTATGGCTTTGCACCAGTGTGAGTATAAACATGACGCTTCAGTTCGTGGGTACACTTAAACCGCTTGCCACTGAAACGACAATCACGAAGTCTTCTGTTGCTGAGTACATAAAGTTTATGTGACTCCAAGTTGCCAGATTTGCCAGTTGATTTGCTTATGTTAAAGGCCAAAAGTTCACTGCGCATGCTCCGTGTCACGTGACCTGTAGGCAGGGGGTCCAAAATAACCACATATTTGGAACTTTCAAGTCCATATTGCCTATTCACTATATAAATGTACAAAACATCAGTTCAGATCGCGAACAAGTGCAATAAGTGACACATCGAAAACAGCAAAAATCATAAAAAGGTGATATCACTCACCATCACATCGCCTAACTGTCAATGTGCTGTTGAATAATATCACCTTTTTATGATTTTTGCTGTTTTCGATGTGTCACTTATTGCATGTCGCCGTTAACAAGTGTATAAACTGATGTTTTGTACAATTATATTTGCTGTTTTGTTACAATAACAAAGTTTTTATGTTGATGGTCAATTATAAACCATCTGCTTTACACGGCCATGAAGACACTGAACCTCAAATATTTTGGGGGTCACGTGACGTCATCGGAACGTGACCATCGGACTCGTCGAGAGCACTTTCCTATTTGTGGTCAATGATGACCATGAATCTATTTTGCACAGGTACGGAGATACGGGGCTTCAAAGATTTTGGGGTCACGAGTTTTACCTATTGGGGTCACGTGACGTCATCGGTCACGTGACCATCGGACTCGGCGTGGGCACTTTCCTATTGGTGGTCAATGATGACCATGCGCCTATCTTGCATGGGTACAGAGATATGGGGCTTCGAAGATTTTGGGGTCACGAGTTTGACCTTTTGGGGTCACGTGACGTCATCGGTCACATGACCATTGGACTCGGCATATGTGGTTTCCTACTGGTTGTCCATTGTAACCATGCATCTATCTTGCACCGTTACGGAGATATGGGGCCCCAAAGATATTGGGGTCACGACCTTGACCTTTTGGGGTCACGTGACGTCATCTATCACGTGACTATCGGACTCGGTGTGGACACTTTCCTATTGGTGGTCAATGATGACCATGCGTCTATCTTGCATGTATACGAAGATACGGGGCTTCAAAGATTTTGGGGTCACGAGTTTGACCTTTCGGGGTCACGTGACGTCATCGGTCACATGACCGTTGGACTTGGCATATGTGGTTTCCTATTGGTGGTCCATTGGAACCATGCGTCTATCTTGCACCGTTACAGAGATATAAAGCCTCAAAGTTGCATTTGCCCATGTTAAAGGCAAAAAGTTCACTGCGCATGCTCCGTGTCACGTGACCTGTAGGCAAGGGGTCCAAAATTACCACATATTTGGAATTCCCAAGTCCACATTGCCCATTCACTATACAACTTCTATGAGGCTACGATGACGATTAAGGGCAGTTTGTAGGGGAAAATTTTATACATAGGCATGTTTTTAAAGGCCAAAACGTTGACTGCGCATGCCCCGTGTCACGTGACCTGTGGGTAGGGGGTCCAAAATGACCACATATTTGGAATTCCCGAGGCCATATTGCCTATTCACTATACAACTTTTATGGGCCTAC
>Ga0209367_1011080_pt1 | contig 11999 bp, 5 predicted proteins | sample WorMetLIZISLAND2_FD_187412 | JGI IMG/M metagenome (GOLD analysis project Ga0209367, IMG submission 187412) | Marine gutless worms symbiont microbial communities from Max Planck institute for Marine Microbiology, Germany - Olavius geniculatus... ... | reverse complement strand
ATAGGCCGGTACTCGATTTACCTACCCCGGAGGGATGGAAGGCTGAGTTGACCTAGGCGGTTGGTTACATCCCGAGATGGTTTACCTGCCCACAGGCAGTCACCCATCGCAGTATTAACCGGGCCCAGCGTACAGTAACTTCGCTGAACGGATCAGACGCGTTACCACTACACCACGCCTACCGCCCAGTTGCCCACTTAGTGGAGTTTGGGCAACACAAAAAACGCTATGTAGCCTGTTCGTTCGTCGAAAGGCGATTCATTGTCAGCTGGTTGACAATCATGTGGCAGAACAGTCAACGTCCCATCACCATTAGAAGACGGCGCAACGGCACGCTGGTGTCGTTCAACTGGACATTCGTTGTCTGCGGCCATGCAGCGCCAGCCAACTGTCACACGACTCGGCAATTCGCAGCACTGCGTCGCGGCCCCGTCCAGCCATAGAAAGTCCTTTAATTTCGGCGCCCAGTTTCCCAGCACTGTCGTTCTCGTCCGTCGAACACTTTCAAGTCCAAAAATGCGCGATTGCGGGTTCTGTTTCTGTTATCAGCCGCGCAATAAATGCGTCTAGTGACGATTCTATGAGGCGGTCTGTTCACGTCGACTCTGGTAACCAATGAATGAAAATATTACCTTCATCAAAGTGGAGCGATAAAGGAGGTTGAAATGTTTTTCGGAGGTCAGTCGATTGTTGTTAGCTGGATAGCTCTAGAAAATTATGAGCTGAACGGACGTAGATTACATTTTGTGGAGAGGCTAGGCGTGACCAGCTATTAAGTGCTCAGATCTTGATTACTATCCAGATTTTTGTGGAGTTTGGTTTATTATCCAGGAATCCAGTTCAGTGGGTGATAGCCGCTGCATTTGGTCGTTTGTATTCGTCAGGTGGCAGGGTGGCAGCATCATTAATTCGGATGTTTGAGATCTCTCGCTATTTCTAGTTTACTTGTGTAGGCCTAATTATATCGAATGGGCGGGTTAATTGGTGTGCAGGTTTTTGTTAGGCCGACACTGCGTGTCCGTTAAGCAAAACAGAACGTGAGTGTGTCCAACACGCACTGGGTTTTGTGTGGGGTGAGAGTAATCAGATTTCCAAAAAAAATATTCAACATCGTATAAACCCTAACCTTTTCTGACTCAGACTAAATAGTCAATTTTATCGTTTGCGTTTAATTATTGTGTCGTGGCTGTATGATTTGGGTATAGGCATGCGCATATATAGTTTAACCACAATAGGCTATCGCGTTATCCCTGTTGTTAGCTCTGTCTTCACAATCTTGTTGCGTATTGCTTCGTCGTGACAGTACATTGTGATAAAAGCGAGCTGCGCAGCGAACGTTAGCCGTGAAATCCGTAAGGGCTTGTCTCCACGTCGGTGCTGCGACAATAGATTCATTAAATTCGTGCAGACTCGTCGTCCTATTGGCTGCTGGTTCAACTAACGTATATAGTACAGTTTAAATTCTACTACTTCGACTTGTTATGCACTTATTACAATTGCGTTTTTTTCTGGATTTTTCGCAGGCTTTAGATTTTGTTATGACTTACTTTGTTCAACTTGCTGGGAATTCGTTGTGCTTGTGCAGTTTGCTATGCAGCATGTTGTACAACAGATTTACAGCAGATTAGATTAAGTGGAATGTGGGTTTTAAAATGTGGTCAGCGTCTCGGTTTCAGAACTGAGTCCGTGATGGTTGAGGCCGTGACGGTTGGCCGTCACCTTTGACTGGAGCTGATCGATCACAAAGCTAAGGCTCCATTGCGGCGCACGGCATTGATGTACTCGCTATATGATAAGTGTTTTGTTTGTTGTTATCGTCTATCGGGGGCGCTGAAAATGCAGGACTGGAAATGACAGACTTGAAAACGAATTATTAACGAGCAGTATAGAGGCCCAGGCAGACGTCGAATAATCTGACACGCCTACTTCATTTGAACGTATATAAGATGGAAAGAAGTGCTTAGGCCTACTGCACGATTCCGAAAGGTCGCGGCTATACAAGGTGTTTCATAAAAGGGACCCCTTTTGTTTTTCTCATTTTTTCTGCATTGCACGAACTGTACAAAGCGAAGGAACAGGCAGCTAGTTCAGTTCATTTGAGTTCATTTCGCGAAGTGTACAAAGCGACTTCAGTTCAGCTAACTGCACTTCGTTCGCCCTGTATGGCGCCTTTACTGTGTACTGTGATACCTCAACGTGGCATCGAGAGTGCCACAAAGTAAAGTAAAGTAAAGGTAAAGGTAAAGCCGTAAAGGTTGTCAATTTGTATAGCGCATCGTCGCAAACACGCCTCTAATGCGCTTTCGTCACTAACCAGAGCCGCCAGCCGCACGGCCACCGTGTGCAACCTGCAGACACAGGCTGGCGCAGCGGCCGGCTAGGCAACCCCAGTCAGCTGTACCAAGGTCCCCACCTTGCGTAACTCACGTAAATGAGTTAGTTACTACTCATTGTACCGTCCCACGGAGGGTAGAAGGCTGAGTCGACCTAGCTGGCAGGCTTCACACCGAGATGGTTTATCTGCCCGCAGGCAGTCACCCATCGCAGCACTAACCGGGCCCGGCGTAGAGTTACTTCGTTTCAGTCGAAACGCGTTACCAACTACGCCACGCCACCAACCAAAGTGTCAGGGAGGGGGAATGTCCGAGGTTGTTTCACAGCCTGGACAGCCTGGAGCTGTCGCAATGTTCGAATCACGTTCTAGCCTATGCGTTTAGGTGACATGGCGGCGACTCGGCGCGATTCATCCAATGACTATCGGCGCGTCGACGTTCGTCAGCGACTGGAGAGTGGAAGTGGAGCCTGTAGGTCGAGACAACGACTGGAACTTGGTCATTAACGACGTGCAACACGACGACGAAGGCATCTACCAGTGTCAGATCAACAGCAAGGACGACCAGTCCAATTTCTACAACATCTACCTTCACGTCAACAGTACGTGCTAGGGCCTACAGTTACCATCCTAACATCGTCTTTTATACACTGTATATAGGAGACAATACTCAACGAACGCACTAAAGAAAAGAAAAATCATCGGAGTCAGCTGACGCAAGCGACGCAATAGACAAAACGCAAGTGCAGACGTTGCCGTGGCTGCAGTGGCACAGTGTGTTCTTAAATGCCCACTCATTGCGCTGACTACTATTACGTGACTTCACTGTTTAAACTTATTGTTACGTGTCCTTGTAGTCTTAAGACTTAACGCCACGCTAAAGTTAATTCGTCCTTCATCATCATCATCATCATCATCATCACGTTTTCTGTGTATTACTGCTTTTATTTCACACCACTATCACTATTACTATACCCTTAATTACCTCCGCCAAGGAGGTAATGTTTTTGCCAGACTTTGTTTGTTTGTTTGTTTGTTTGTCTGTGTGTCAGCAAGATAACTGAAAAAGTTATGGACATATCTTTCTGAAATTTTCTGGGAATGTCGGGAATGGCAAAAACTACCAGTGGTTCAATTTTGAGGTTAATCCGGAAGGAATCCTAGATTCTGGATCACTTTGAAATTTTTGTTAACATTGCTTTCAATGGGGCATAAGGGAAACCGCTGCCAAACCGAATATGGTGCTGCCACCTGGTGAACAACATGGCCTTGGCGGAGGTGTGCGGGCTCTGACTGCTTTCTAGTTGCACATGTTTTTTCAACGCGTGATTTTCGACGTTTCTCTCCCAATCGCCGCGAAACTTTGCCACGTAATCAGAAATGTAGTTGTAAAAACTAAGCTCTCAAATAATTGGGGCTCTCGGGCAAAAAGTGAAGTGAAGACGCATGCAAGAACGTCAAAATTTGGAAAACTTTCGAACTTGATCGCAAATATTTATGGATTAGAATAACACGTCAACAATCGGAAAACGGCATTGCTAACAACAGATAGCCTATTTCGCTGAATTGCGGTTTAATCACGTTTACTTATTCATCGAAGTTTTGACTCTTTCTATACTACATTTCTTAAATGGTCTGCGAGTGCAGTGTAACAAACTCAGCCGTCGGCACCTAAACTCGTCACGTTACTGCAATCAGAAATTTACACCCTTGATCGTTTCGTAACGCGGTTATTACTGTTTTTTTCTGTTTTATAACTTTTCTTTCGAATAACCTTAAATGACTTTATCATATGTACATGTAGGCTATGTATAAACAGCACGAAGACTATGTAAAGATTTTATAGTTTATGTGTAATAATTTTGGGTGAAATAAAAAAGCTGTTTATTAGTATTGCATTTATTATTTTGTATAGTAAATAAATAGTTAAGTAAATATTTGTTTACATCGAATGGCAAACACAGACCAATAAAACTTCATGCAGCCTTCCTGGAGACTGATACAGCGCGAACTTATAGGCTAAATTCGGCTTGTTGGTTCTTCGATATTACATTACGCATAGTCTTTATTTTGTTATTACTGTGAATTCCTGTTGGTGATGCATTGTAATGATGCGTCTAACTTGCACGGTTTCGGAGATTTTGGGGTCACGACCTTAACCTTTTGGGGTCACGTGACGTCAGTTACTTCACAGTACTAACTGTTTCGCATGGTTTGCAGCGATCCAAGTGACCGGTAGCGAGTATGTGTCTCGTGGGAGTGCGATCCAGCTCGTTTGTAACGTGACCGGACAACTGCAGGACCCGCCGCTAGATCTAAATTGGTACAAGGACGGCCGGGTGCTGCTGTCCGACGCCCAGTCGGGTCTCATCATCACGAGGAAAACTGAGGCGTCTATGCTCGTCAGTGTATTGGCGGTGAGGCACAGTAAGATGACTGACGCCGGCCAGTACTCTTGTAGTAGTAGTGGTTGTTGTTGTTGTTGTCGTAGTAATAGCTAGTAGTAGTATCTGGCAAGTACTCTTGTCGTGCTTCAGACCACGATGTCGCCAGCATTGTTGTACACGTCTTCAACGGTCAGTCTCCGTGTAGGCTTACATTGATAGTCATTTCACAGATCTTGGTGGCATGATGGTCACACGTGGTGTAGTGGTTAATGCGTTGGTCTCGATCAACCAAGTTCATCAAGCCGGGCTCGGTTCTTACTTGGATCTGTGATCGCGGGCAGTGATAAATCATCTAGGTATGTAACCAACCACCAGGTCAACTCAGCCTGGCCATCCCTCCGTGGATAGACGCAACGAATACCAGCGAAAGCCGGGGCATAAAAAAGCACACATGCGATGCACTATAGCCCCGTATTCGTGGTCTCGCAGTGTCAGCTAGTGTCTGGCTGACGGCTGAATAAAACACATATCAGTGCTTCGCCATGCATGGACTTTAATATGGTTCGTGACGGGAAGGAGTTTAGGTTTTTAAATGCAGCTTTGGGGATGGAGCTACCCAAAACGTACGCAAACTTGTACTACATTATAACAAGAAAGTCCTACACTGTAACAAGACGCGCTACAGCCTATACAGTTCCTGTTGCAGTACTGACTTTCAAGGTCGATGATTTTTACTTCTGCCGAGGAGGTAATGTTTTTGCCGGTTTTTGTCTGTTTGTCTGTCTGTCTGTTAGCAAGATAACTCAAAAATTTATGGACGGATCTTTCTGAAATTTTGAGGGCATGTCGGGCATGGCATAAGCTACAAGTGATTCAATTTTGGGCATGATTCGGCGGAAATCCTAGATTCTGGATCACTTTGAAATTTTCGTTACCATTGCGTTAAAGGCGGCATACGGGAACCGCTGGCAAAGCGAAGATGGTGACGCCACCTGGCGAATAGCTTTGCCTTGGCGGAGGTACCTGCGGGCTACGACTGCTTATCTAGTTATTTCATCTGACAGAGCGTATACTACTTTCTATTAATGCAGGGGGGATTCGGCCACTGGCTGACATTGTGCACTTTAAATATGCACCTAACATTTTTAAATTGCGGGTTGAATGGAGGGGTATGAAAATGTGCGTTTTTCAAGGAAAAACTGGCCATATCTAGGAAACGGTGAGAGATAACGGCCAATATTACTATTAATCACTAATAATAAGTGGCATACGCCCTGTCACCTGAGATGTAAGTCATTGACTTTGGACGACCTTGAAGGCTGTTACGCGCTGTTATGGCTAAACGGTGTGAGGTGGGGCCTAAATTACTATTGATTACTAATACGCTTTTTCGGATGAAATAAAAATCATCGACGTTGGACGACTTTTGAGGTCAGTACTGCAACAGGAACTGTATGGGCTGTAACGTGTTTTCCCTAGCGACAGCTGCGTTTTCTTGTTTATAACTTTATATTATAATTTTAAGTTATTAGAGTTGAGATGTTTTACTAACACGACATTGCTTTTGCTTTTGTGTGTGTGCCTGTGTTTTGCAACTGACAGCGCCTGTTGGAAAACGAGGTGAGTTTTTGAAACTCTAGTGCACATGTTATATATTTTTACCAATGCAGTTTTTTTGTGTTTTGAACTCGGTGCATTATGTTTTCGCGGTGACTATTTGACCGGCAACCTGCCAAATAGCCTGTAGGCTATCTAATCGGTCAAAACGAAAAATCGCAGTCGCCAGCTAGCGAATGACATTTTAGATAGTGTACGCGCTAACGATTAAAATTTGTGTTAATATTATGGAGTAATGTTTAGGGCTTAGAATTAGGGTTAGGGTTAGTGTTAAGATTAGAGTTAGGGTTAGAATTAAGGTTAAGGTTAGGGTTAGGTTTAGGGTTTGGCTTAGGATTAGCGTTTTTTGAAAGATTTATGTGACAATAATAAACAACGAAAATTAGCGTAAAATATAGGTGGTAAATTAGACGTTCCTGCAGGCAAGCACTGCTGAAAACTTGACGATTGGCTATTTCTGATGATCTACTTGCTAGGCTTCAGATGCCAGTTGGCCCACTGGCGGATCCGTGATCCCCTACTTGTTACGGGTGAGATCGTCAGTTGCTCCGGTGCCACCGTGTACCTGCCGTGGTATCTACTGTGGCAGTGACACGTACGACCTTAGCCGATACCTACGAACATCGTTCGGTGGTCGTACGTACCGGCTAAGGCTGTTCAAGGCGGTTACTGGTTGAGCCGGATATTTGACCGGTCATCACCGGGCGCGTTTGACCGGTGACAAAATTGGTGTCCTGACAAAACCGGGAATGACAAAACCTGGACACAGCGATATGTGTTTAGGTTTATGAAAGAAGGTTAAGGTTATGGTAAGGGTTATGGTTAGGGATTAGGGTTAGGTGTAGGGTTAAGAATAAAAATAGGGTTAGGTAAAGGTTAAGGTTAGGGTTACGGTTACGGTTAGAGTGTGGGTTAGGGTTACGGTTCGTGTAGTGGGCTAGTTTTGACGGTCTGGGTTTTGACGGTCCAGATTTTGTCGGTCCAGGTTTTAACATGGAACCAACAAAATTTGATCGGTCATATAGCGTATAGGATATATGACCGGCTGTCGGTCAAATATCCTGTGCTTATATTTTTTTTGAAAATAAACGTCGACAAAGTTTACTTTTGCAGCAGCTTAAAACTGAAACATTGTACTTGAGTGCGGGCTATAAACGTTTGAGAAACACGTAACACAGCGTTTTTTGAGAGCTAACAATATTATAGGCCTATCATATTACTCGTAGCTAAGTCACAATTTGCGTAAGGTAGTGCCTTTTGGGAGTCTCAATAATAAAGATAATAATGTTTGGGGGTCAAAACTCCCCAAAAACCTGATTTTTAAGCCAAATTTGCGAATTTTTCGAATCGCGATATCTCGAAAAGTACGCACTCGATCAACACGAAATTTGAAGAGGAATTTCAGGTGCACAAATGAACTTCGTAGGTGGTCCAACATTACAAAATTATAATTCAAAATGGCGGCGGCCACCATCTTGGATTTTTGCACAAACAGCAATTACTCAGCCGCCGATTGACGTAGATGAATGATATTTTGCAGTAATGTAGACAACTGCCAACGGAAATAGACCATTTGACCAAAATGGACAAAGATAATAAATTCAAGATAGCGGCGGCCGCCATTTTGAATTACATCTATCGCTTATAACTCGATTGCACGCACTTGCACGAAATTTCATATACGAGCTAAGTTTGACGTTCTACATGTAGTTTTGCCATAAAATCAGACAAAAATGAAATTTAACATGGCGACGGCCACCATTTTGTATGTTTCCACAAGACCTAACAAATCAGCTGCCGACTGAAAAAGGCTAATATAATTTTGCAGAAATGTGGTTAGTTGCTACTGGAAATAAATCATGTGACCAGAATCGAGAAAAGTAGTAAATTCAAGATGGCGGTGGTCACCATTTTAAATGTCGTTCATCACTTATAACTGCTCTTTTACCCATCTGCATGAAGTTTGGTATGTAGACTAAATTTGCGGTCCCACATACAGCCTTGCCATTACATTAAACAAATAACAAAATCCAAGATGCTAGAGGTAGTAGTAGTAGTAGTTGTTGTTGTGTACAAAGTATCTGCCTTTGTAAAGTAAAGGCTTCGCACTTTAATAAAACCGCAAATATTATATATAAAAAAACTGCAAGCAATTCATTTAATGTTGTATATATGCGCTGATGTAAAACGGGGAAAAATCCAAAAGTATAAGCACGAACATTGTACATTAGCTTAAACATTTATATCTGGCTACTGGGAACGGATTAAATGCCTAAGCTAATGCATTACTTCGTGCTTATACTTTTTGATTTTTGTCGTTCTACATTAGCGCTTATACAACACTAAACGAATTGCTTGCAGCTTTTTATGTACACTGTGTCTCAAAAAAACGTCCCACTTTGTGATTATCCATATCTTTGTCAAATATTGACCGATTTTCAGAATTTTTTCACTGGCACATTTTGTGAACAAGTAGCAGTAGTGCTATTATTAAACATACCACCACACCTTAACTGCGTCTCTACGCTACCATGTGAAACTCAAATTGTCAAAAATGTTTAAAATCTAGTAATACATATGACAAAAAATATTTTCTAAAAACAACTTTTTAACAATTTTTATATTAATGTCTAACATTGTTTAGTTTTTGATACATTCCTTGTGTTTTTAAACAAAAGCAGATAATATTATTTTAAAAAATAATTTTTTATGCAGTGACAATAAAACGGTAATGTAACGTGCATTTAGCAATGGGGACAAGGCTTTAACTAAGAACTTTTATGAGTTCAAAAAATGCAGTTTGCAAAGAATACAGGCAAAATTTTTAAAGATAAACAGAAACAGGGAAGGACTAGGACACGTTACTAGAAAGATTTGGACAACAAGAAGCGCTGAACAAAGGTATGAGAGCGGCAGATTGAAGCATGCACGTACTGAAGAGAACGTGACCATTGTGGATGAACTGGTAGCCTTACTAAACCACGAAGGCCAAAAACAAACACACAGTATAACACGCCAGATATCCACAAAGACGGATCTAATACAGCATAGCATTGTACAGATCATTCGGCGCGATTTTGATCTGAAGTGTCTTTCATCTTCCAACATGCCTCTTGCTAAGTATTGCTAGTTTTTTTCTTGCATTTATATTTCACAAGGTAGTGTAGCGACACAGTTATGGTGTGGTGGGATGTTCAATAACTGCTTTATTGCAAATTGTCCAAAGAGTGTGTCAGTGAAAGAATTTTGAAAATCGGTTAATATTTGTCAAAGATATGGACAGTTACAATGTGGGACGTTTTTTGAGACACAGTGTATATAATTCCCATAGATACACAGCAAGGGAAACATAGCGGCAGTGCAAGGACAGCGTGGAATAATGCAGAATAAACTCTGTCGCTGCGTCTTCGTGTTGCAGGTACGTCAGCGGCGAAGATGCTGTCTTCCGGTGCTGTGAGCTTGCTTCTTTCAACGCGCAACTCGTTTGTACTTCATCACCGCACCAGCTGTACTACAGTCACAGTCAGCATGAGCGTCGCCTTACACTGGTGGTCTTCTAAGAGCGTCAGACTTCACGCCGTAACACTGCCGCTGCTGCTGACGATGGCGATGACGTCGTCGTGACGTCACTGTGCGGGCGATGACGTCATTGGCGCTTTCTCACGTCCGGACGTGTCGGCTGCCGAACACATTGAATAGATGATGTATATAGCCAGCGTACGGGTATAGTGACAGCGGCGCGGGAAGATCACACAATATGAGGGCTGCTACACCTTTCTCTTCCCCTTTCCCTTCTTCGTCATCGTTATCAGCATACTAGGTTTAACCTGGCCAAAATAACAAACGTTTTTCTAGGACCACGTCAATGATGTGTCAAGCAAGTAGGTCCGCATATGAGTGGTAAAATGGAAAAGCCTTCATTATTTTTCCTCCCACTTTCCTCCGTTTTCCATCTTGTCATCCTATTTTTCATTTATGTCTTGTCGATCTACCCGTTCTTTTTCAGTTTTCCTATAGTCCGTATTCTCTTTTTTTCTTCTATTTTTTTAAAATGCAGCTAAGGACCCAAGGGAGCGTTGTAAGCTGCTCAAGCGGGTTCTGGAGCCGAAATATTTCGGTTAGCTGACGAGTGACGAATATTTGCAAGAGTAATGTAGCGAAGCGTTTAGTGTATGGGATTTTTTATGGGTCACTGCGTTATAATGTTGTGTGCGGAAGTGAAATTCTGGATGAGATCGGTTGTTTTTGCAGAAGCTATGAAGCGCGATTTTTGGCCTGTGGTTGGCGCTAACTCAACTGCCTTAACATACGCAGAACGCGCATTGTCGACTTAGGGTAGGTCAACATTCAGGCCTATAACTGTTTTGTTAGTGAACCAGTCTTCAATTTTTTGCTCAACACCTTAAAGACTGCGGTTGATACTGCCTTTCACCGTTTGTCGATGTCTCAATCCTTTCTCTGTATTCGCAGTCGAAGTCAAAAGTTGTTTTAAACCGCACCGAATTTTAGACGTTTTTTGCCCTCCCAAAATTTGAGGGGGCGGGGCGGTGCCCCAAAAGTTGTACCCGCTATAACCCTCACTTAAAGATAGGCCTACGTCACATGGCAAAGTTTCATGAGGCTACTCCTACTACCGCCAAAGTTATAGGCGCGCATTTGCTAAACTGTATGCCAATTTTGACGTCTCTTTGTAAAAAAATTGTGGGGCCGCCGTTCAGGTTAGAACGCTGGTAAGACTTGGTCATTCTCTAGCACGTGTAAAAATTTGGGGGCGCAGCATCCCCTAGGGGCAAAAATATGGTTTTTCGAACAAGTCGATTTGGTTGGGTATGATTACAATCTAAATCTGAGTTGTTAGTAAACCAAAGTTCACCGGACTTTTTTCGCCAAACGCGCGAGGAATCGCGGTAGATCAAATACTTGTCCGATTTTGAATATCTTCATCCATTCCGGAGATATTCGCCGTCGAAATTTAAAGTCGTCCAAAATCGGGCCAAATTTGGCATGTTTTGACCAGAATTTTTTGAAGAGCACCTCCCGAAATTTTGGACCTAATTTAAAAAATTCAGTGTGGTACACAGCATGGTGCAAAATTTTGCGCCGATCGGCCAGCGGAGCTGGGAAATTCTGTGGCAAACAAATTAAACAAGAAATCTGAGCTAATGCTCAAGAGACGCGCGAAAGCCTATAGCAGTTCCTGTCTGCAGATAATCTTAATCTATCTCCATCCATTTCGTCGCAATTCATTCTTCTGCAGCCGAAAATCGCAAAAAATTACAAAACTCTCTATTTTGGGGGTTCAAGGTCATTTAAGGTCATCAATGTTGACGTTTTTAAGAAGGTCGTCGCCATGCAGTGCTTGTTACGATAAGCAGCATGTAAGTTATGTGCTGTCTGCAACCATTTTCACGTCAGACACGCCAATAACGGATCAATTGTCGTTGAGAAACTCGTCGGCCATCTCCAGCAGCAGGACCTGCTAATACGACTGCACTCGGCATACCGGCGCCATCATTCGACAGAGACCGCGCTTCTGCGCGTCTTGTCCGACATCTACGCCGCTGCCGACCGTCAAGACGTCACGCTGCTCGGTCTTCTCGACCTGAGCGCCGCTTTCGACTGCGTCGATCACGACATCCTCGTTCGTCGGCTGCAGCAGTCGT
>Ga0209367_1011079_pt1 | contig 11999 bp, 6 predicted proteins | sample WorMetLIZISLAND2_FD_187412 | JGI IMG/M metagenome (GOLD analysis project Ga0209367, IMG submission 187412) | Marine gutless worms symbiont microbial communities from Max Planck institute for Marine Microbiology, Germany - Olavius geniculatus... ... | reverse complement strand
GGCTTTTTAGATTTATCAACATCGATGACCTTGAACGACCTTGAACCCTAAAAATATTGATTTTAAGCGATTTTTTGGCGATTTTTGGCTGCAAAAGAGTGAATTGCGACGAAATGGATGGAGATATACTAAGATTACCTGCGAACAGGAACTGCTATAGGCTTTCGCGCGTCTCGTGAGCTTTGCTCAAATTTCTTGTTATTATCTGTCATGTGATTAAAGTAGCAACATAATTAACGTGCCATTGATCATTGACAGTAAAGGAAAGATAGGAAATTATTTAGTGTCTAGTGTCAGACTCTGTTTACCAGACCAGCCAGGCATTGTGTAGTGAAGTAACTTTTGAAAGATAAAAACTTGGAGTGTGATTCTGTTCTAAATGTTAGCAGTATGATCATAATAAATAGATGTTTAGTTCAAGAACTTACTTCTCTATGAACTGAATGATTACAGTGAGTGTTATTGCCATGCTTATTGTATTATTATGTTTCTTGTCGCTTTTGTTTGCATAGATACTGTCAAGTGTTATCTATGGTGTTGACGGAGGTCGGCGTAGAATGTGTGGCGCTGCACTCTATGATTGCCCAACGTCAGCGTCTTGCAGCGCTGGCAAAGTTCAAGTCGAGCCGAGTCAAGATCATGGTTGCTACCGATGTCGGCAGCAGGTAACCGGAACTGAAACTACACTGTGTCTCAAAAGAAACATCCCCGACATTTTCGGTTGTAACTCGGAGAAAAATTATCCAATTCTAATAATTTTTAGTGCAAATATTCCTGACAAAACTTGCCATCAAAATGACCATTCAGTTTCCCACTTCGCTTAAAGTCTGCTTCTGCACTACCTAGGGAAAGCAGACCAAGCGAAATATGTTTTAAAATATACAAGAACATGAAAAAAACATCCCCAATATTGTCGATTGTACCTTGAAAAAAGATTAACAAGCTTTAATAATTTTGGGCACAAATGTTTGTCACACAACTGGCTATTAAATAGTTAAGTTTCCACCTCGTCCAATGTCTGTTGCTGCACTACCTGCAGAAATCTGACCAAGCAGAATATGCATTGAAATGAATGAAAAATGTCTATAAATTCTATCTGTCTACATCTGTGGCCCCAACAACCAGTTGATTACAAGGTTTGACTGTCATGCAGCAGTGTGTCTACCAGATGGCGTTTAGGAATGAATTGAAAAAGTGACTGGAGAAGTCTACATTAGTCTGGAGCAGAACATTATCAACACTGCTGTCAATGCATGGAGAAATCATCTCCGTGCCTGCGTTTGCACAATGGGCACACATTTCGAACAACTGTACTGAAGGCAGTTGAAAAAGGAGACAATTAGATGAAATGTCAAACATTATGTCAAAAATATAAATGAAATGTGTTTTTGTGCATTATTTACATTAAGTAATGATGCCACACTGGGTAAAAATGTAATATTTTTTTGGTTCTGAATTCCTTAGGTAGTGCAGGAACAGACGTTGGGTGAGGTGGGAAACTGAATGGTTATTTGATGGCCAGTTGTTTCAGGATTATGAAAATCTGATAATTCTTGTTCAAGTTAGAGTCAAAAATGTTTGGGATGTTTCTTTGAGACAGAGTATAAAACTGAAATGCTAATTTTCTTGTTATAGTATCTCTTTTTGTGTTAGTTGAATGAATTCTTACATTAAGGCAATATCCAAGTCCTGCTTTTACTACATACATTCCCTTAGACAAATTCGTCCATCGATGGATCGTTCTATGGCCATAGCTGTTGCTTCTGCTTTGGTGTCGGCAAGGCTTGATTATGCGAATTCGATCCTTTTCGGGTGTCCGCAGAAGCACATATCTTGCCTTCAGTGAGTACAGCACGCACTTGCTAGAGTCGTAATGCAGCAGGCCTATCGTTCTTCTTCATCGACTGAACTTCTCAAACAACTCCACTGGTATTGAATGGCGAATAAGATTTAAACTCGCCACCTCAACTTATAAGACGCTGCCACTGGCCATCCACCTTACCTTACTGATCTTCTTCAGTATCATAAATCCTCAGTGTCAACGCGCTCTTTTGCCAGTCAGTTACTTGCAATTCCACGGCATAACTTATCCTTTGGTTCTCGTTCTTCGTGTCTCTGCACCGAAAATTTGGAACTCCTTAACTCCTCAAATTCGTCAGTGTCAAACCTTGGCTACCTTCAGACGTCACTTAAAGACCACTACTTTCAGTCAGCCTTTTCTGCCACCTAGCGTTCATCATCCTATGCGCCCTGATTCTTTCTGAGACTTTGGTGCCTTATAAATCATTTACTTACTTACTTACTTACTTTGTTAAGGCAGCCTATGCAGCCATTGCTGCGGTGCTGACTATTTTTGTAGAATAGTGGCAACACACTGTCTTAGTGAGTAACACCAACATTTAATCTTTCAGTGGCTTAATGCTGTTGATTGGGTGATATATATTGGCTGTGTGAAAAGTTCTGCCTCAACATATCTCAGTTGGTTTGGTCATGGTATGGTTGGGGCTTACTATCAAGAGGTTGTGTGTTGGGCTTCCATTTGGTTTGACCACTTGCCTTGAAAACAGTAAAATGTCAGAGAATTTCATAGTATCTGGATAGTGGTCACCCTGTAAATTGTTTTGGTATATACTGTATAACTAACCACCCAGGTCATGTCATCTCAGCCTTCTATCCATCAGGGGTTTGTAAATTGAGTGCCAGCCAGCCTGCCTTGGGTTAAGGTGGGGTGCATTTACCTGTGGAGGTGGCAGGTAAATTCTGTGTGATCCCGTATGGCATGTGGTGCTCTGTAGCTCTGAGACAGGTTTCCTATTACTCTTTAAACCTCCTTTTTTTTATACCTGAACGCTTTCAGCGACTAAGTGCTTGGGCCTTTGCGAGTCTCAGTGGACGGTACCACTACTTTTATTTTTACAACGATTGACTGTAAAGTGACTGCAGTGCCATAGGCATTTTCTCATTCTTTAAACTGTATGACATTGTATTGTTGTGCTGATGATGTACAGGGGTCTGGACATTCCGCTGGTTGATCTGGTGATTAATCACAATGTTCCTACTCGTGCCAAGGACTACGTTCATCGTGTTGGCCGCACTGCTCGAGCAGGTTGGTGATACACATATTAGTTGTTATTGACCTCTTTTGATGAAGGTCACAACGAAATTGTTTGCTAATTAGGCATATTACTTATTTTAAGCCTCTTTTAATGAAAAAAATCACAACAAAAATGTTTGATAATAAGAAAATAGCATTGTTATCATTTTTCTCTTATGCTGTCTTTTTTGTGCGCTCAACTTTGCTTGTCGGTATGATATTACTGAGACATTGCCAGCAGAAGCAGTCATTTGTTTTATAGCTAAACAATAATTTTTACTCGCGACAGCAGGTACTGCTATAGCGCATCTTAGCCATTGCAGTTCTCTTCATCTGTCTGTCTGTTTGTTTGTCCGTCACATGGGTGGATCAGTCAAAAACGATGCAAGCTAGGATCACAAAGTCTTCAACTTTGGCTGCCCGGAAGACTCTAGTTTCAGGAACTGTAAAGCTTTTCCATAAATTCGAAGAGGGTCACCCTGAACAGGGTGCTAAATGAGAGGGGGTGGGAAAAATTTGCGATTTTTAGCCAATAAGTTGCTGTATCTCAATAACGGTGCGACATAGGGCTTAGGTTTCTATTAGTCACTAATAGGAAGTCGTACACTGGCTCTCGATTGGCACCGAATTTGGTGACCTTGGATAATCTTGAATGCTAAAATAGGGGGTTTTGTGGGAAAAATTTGCGATTTGCAGCCAATAGTGGACGTGGAATTCACACATTGGATGTGGCATGCAATACTGAAATTCATGCGCTGGATATGGCATGAGAGGGGGTGGGAAAAATTTGCGATTTTTAGCCAATAAGTTGCTGTATCTCAATAACGGTGCGACCTAGGGCTTAGGTTTCTATTAGTCACTAATAGGAAGTCGTACACTGGCTCTCGATTGGCACCGAATTTGGTGACCTTGGATGATCTTGAATGCTAAAATAGGGGGTTTTGTGGGAAAAATTTGCGATTTGCAGCCAATAGTGGACGGTGGAATTCACACATTGGATGTGGCATGCAATACTGAAATTCATGCGCTGGATATGGCGCAAGGCGTCATCCGCCGTCCAGTCTAAATGAAACATCGTTGTGAACTTAGATTTCTTTTGCACCGGGCCTTCACACATGCATCGCTGTCGCGCATTCCCCCTTGCATTAGCTGGGCTTTTCTTGTTTATAATGTAGCATTGATAAATTTCTGTATTCTATTTAGTACATGTTATGTACAAAAGTATAGACATGTTATGAACATCATCAAAATTAAATGGAATACATTTAGTACAAACAGGAAGCAAGTCAAGAAGACTTGAAAGAACGATTTTAAAAGCCATACTGTGAAATAGTCACCTAGTTACGTTTGTTGCAGTACTGATAGATAATTTTTGTACGGTTTATCAGTAGTTTGCATACTTGTTTGTAGTATTGACTGTCAACTCTAATGTTACAATAGTTGATTTTTAGTGCTGGAAAAATGCCAGTTCTAAGGTGATATTTTCGGCCAGTGGTAATCGTTAATTTATGTTTTTGTGTCCGCGGTTGTAGGCCGAAGTGGTTTAGCCATAACTCTTGTCACTCCATTTGATATTAGTCTCTTCCAAGCCGTCGAAACACACATTGGTAAATTATATCATTTCATATATTACTAGTTATTTAACGCCGTCATTTTTGAGGTCAGAAAGCCACGTGATGTTTGAACAAGTCCCACTTCAACAGTTATTAGGTCGACTTTTCAACTGCTGATCTGCCATTTGTAGGCCTATGACTGTTAGTCAATCCTGTCACGAAAACTTTTAAAGGTTAAAGGTGCTACGGAGCGTCACTTGCTGTATGGGATCACACAGTGTTACTTGCCACCTGACAAAGTCACACATGTGAACGCATCTCGTTTTTTGTGGGTTAATCAATTTAGATGAGATTTGGTGTGTAGTTACACACAGGTTGATGCGTGTTACACAATGATATGTCTTGTGACCTGATCCTAGGTTTAGCTCAAGAAATCTTTATCGTTAGAAATTCTTCTGTTTTTAAAAGTCTGTGATCCAAGGCCAGATTTTTTTTATATTTGGCCTAGTTTTTGTGCTCAGTGAGTGAACTTCATAGGTACAAAGTGTCTCAACTGGTATGGGCGTGTCAACCACTGTTCCATGTGCTGGGCTAATTTATTATATACACTGTGCTTTATAAGACAGGCAAATTTTTTTCTTTTCATCGCCACTTCAGACAAACAAGCTTCTAGTCATGAAACATTAAGTCATGAGTACAAGTAGTGAAGACCATTTAACAAACAGCCTCATGTTGTTGAAATATTCTGAAGTAGTGTTTCTTCAGCTACAGCTGGTAAAAACTTTGTGTAAAATTTATTGCCATTCAACTAGAGTTGTGAAAGAATAGAAAGGGTGCCTTTTTATGAAACAATGTGTAGAGCATGATAAAGTGCTGCAAACTTTCAACTGGGGAGGTACGGGTGCTGAAAATCATTGTTGTCCCAAAGTTTCCACAAATGGCGGATCTATAGCTCAAAGTTTTGAGTTTTGGGGCAAAAATGTTCCGACAAGAAGAACGTTTTTCAACTGGCTGAAATTTAGGGGTGAGGGGTGGTTGACCCTCCCCTTCCATGACGCCATTGCCTTGTGCACTCCTTTATGTGTATGTACTGAAAATGGAATGTTGTTGCTCTGGTTGTTTAAATTCAGTATAGCTGTAAAACGTGTCGTTGGCTATCCATGTGTTTTAAATTAAATTATTATATTAAACAGTAATTAATGTGCTAGTTGCAACTTACAAGTCTGATGCCTACACGGTTTTGCAGTGTAACTAAGTTCAATCCTTTCTCTTCTTATCAGTCCCTATTGTATCTTATGCTGCTGCTGCTGCTGATGATGATGATGATGGTATTGGTGATACAGGTACTAAACTAACAGAGTACAAAGTAGACGAAGATGTTATAGCCACAATTGCAATGGAGGTTGGCGTTGCTAAGCGAGAGGCAGAAATTGTATGTTGCAGCTTCTTTAATTTGTAACGTCATTTATCGTACATTGCAGTTTCTTGACAGTTTATTTCCCAAGTCATGCTTGGTGTTTGCGAGTGGTAGCATCTTATTTTTTTACTCCTTGCATGCTACGTTCCTAACGTAGCAAAGAGGAGTATATGAGATCAGTGTAATATTGAGGACCGACTGACCAACGACTGACTTCTGTTCCTGGAAGAGCCTTCCTGGAAGAACTTCAAACGGCCATATCTCCATAACGGTGCTAGATAGATGCATGGTCACAATGGACCACCCATAGGTAGTCGACCACTGCGCATCGAATGGTCACGTGATCAATGACGTCACGTGACCCAAAAGGTCAAGGTCGTGACCCCATTGTCTTTGAGGCGCCATATCTCCATAACGGTGCCAGATAGATGGTTAGACAATTTCCAATAATGACTTCGACGCCAGTCACTATTAGTATAATATTAGACCGGTTTCAAATTGACGCTGTGTTACTAATACAAGCTGAAAGGAAAGAAAAAGCACTTAGAACAATACAAAAGAAAATAATGCACGCAAGGAGTACATTAGATTGGTCACAATCTATTAATATTTCTTGTTATTTTTTAGAGAAAGCTTGCTCAGTGTGGTTTGCAGTGTTTGTTCGTGAGTGGGGGTTAGTTGTATTCTTTTTTTATTTTTTTGATGAATGTTTATTTTTGTGCACTGGTGATGCCTGATGGGTTGGGCCCGTGTCATGAACTACGTCCGTTGTCCGAAAATGCTCTGAGAAATACGAACTGAGAACCTGTAAGAGTCCCAGAATCTTGCAGGATTAAAATCATGGAATCCTATCTTTGTACAAAAGACAAAAATGGATCATACATATTGACTGTACCAGACGTTTAAAACAAAGTTGTACGAATGGACTGAGTTTTGTGCATTTTATGTTGTCATGTTTGCTGATGTGTTTTAGCGACTCGATGAACAAGATTTTGATGAGAGGAAGGAAATTAACAGGCAGAAGAGGCTGATTCTGCAGGGAAAAGTGAGGAATTTCACTCTCTACTCCACTGTTCCAGAATTTGTGAATGCGTTGCAAGTAAGTCAGTAGGTAAACAAGGATGATTATAGTGTTCGAAGCAATAAACTTACTGTGATGGGAGATGAGACGGATGGAACGGTTAAAACATGACGGGACGGAAGGGATGTTGGTCTATGATACACTTCTGGTTCTCTTCCACAAATGATAACAATACGCTTACTTGCACTTGGTGAGCTGGAATTTACTAATTGCCATAGCTTGAACTTCTCAGACACAATCACAAAGGTGTATTTGAGGTAGGGGATGGAAATGTTGCGATGGGACCGAACGACAGCCGTAGAAAGTGCGGAGTGACATGTTCATACAAACTCTTCCAGACTTGAGCCGCAGTGACCAACAAAGCTTGGTCACATACAGTGTGTCAGTACAGCTATTCAGTTATAAAGATGTGCTGATAGTTTGTACGTTGACTTTATGATAAGTAGAGGTGTGTTGTATGTTTGTTTTCATTTCCAACTTTATTTTTCGAATCGTTTTAACAGTTGTGTTTATCAGAAAGGGTTACATTTTTAGCTACCCCGTGCATATTGCTGGACTATGTCAGCAAACCACTGTATCTTCAACAATCTTGTTTAGCAAAAATTTCATAACAATAACTTGTTGACGATAATTTTCTTTGGTGCAGGATCCAGATGAGCGCGGTCAACCAAAAGGGAAGCGGAAAAGGACAAAAATGCCAGCTGACTCCAAGCTTTCTAAAACCTGATTTATCCACTGACTTACACATTTAGGCATTCTATGCTGTTGTGGAATTGTGTACAGTACTGCATCAGAGATAATTTCACATTGGCTGTTTGCTATATTGTCATGGTGTTTTGGGCAAAAACTTTAAAATATGTGTACTTGGTTGTTAAAATGAATAAGATTTATGTCTCATTGTTATTGTTTGTTGACCACTTAAGATGTGTGTATAGGGTGGCAGAACTGGGTTGAACTGAACTGATTTCTTAGTTAAGTTCACTTTTGTTGCTTTAGCTTAGGGTAGCAAGAAGTTGCAAATTTCTTGCACACTGCTGCAAATTTTCAACAGGAAATATTGTGCTGAAAATTACAATTTTGCACCCTAAATTTTTCTCAAATGGCAGAGTTTTAATTTAGTAATTTTCGGGGCAAAAATGTTCCAAGAAGGAAAAGGTTTTTCATCTGGCTGAAATTTTCGCTTTTGTGATGCCATTGTTATATGGACTCCTTTATAAAAATGGAAGATACTTGCTGTACTAGTTAAAAATCAGTATTGGCACAAAGGTGTGTGTTCATGACTATTATTACGTGTAGATAAATAGTAATTAACGTGATAGTTACAATTTTAATACAAACTTTTGTGCTCACTTGGTTTTGCAATGGAATTAAGACTTTGTTGTTCGTCTGACATCCCCTTTAGACTACGAGCATTATTAGGTTGGAACTTGGGGTACACTTACTACTTGGTGATGCTGGTTATATGCGAATAAGCGATCACATACAGGGTGGTCCAAAAAAAACTGATACCCAGTTTTATTTTTGGGATAACTTTGGTAATTCAGCACCGATTTTAACCATTCTTTCACTGTTACAAGCAGAAATTTATGGCGCGTAAACGTGAAGTTCTTCCACCCACCACATCTTTATTGTGTGACCACATTACCTAGCAAAACAAACCCTGTCAAAGCTACAGTGGTCTTGGAGAACCGGCAACACATAAAGATATCAATTTCGTAGCATAAAATAGTTAAGCTTACTAATTTGCAGTAGTGCCTTGTGACGTTATTGTTACATCGTATTGTGTTTATTTACTTTGTTTACCAGTAATAATTTTTAGAATAAATCGTTTGATCGGATGATCGCTGTTTGATCATGGGCTTACAAACTGAGAACTGTTTTGCTAGGTAACGTTTTTTTTTGGACCACCCTGTATTTCGCCAAAACTCACATATCGCATATTTTTCCGCATATAATGACATTTTTAAAATTGCATATGAGAAAATTATGCCGCATATCCAACTAGAAAAGCAGTCAGAGACCGCAGACCTCCGCCAACGCCATGTCGTTCGCCAGGTGGCATTACCATATGTGGCATATTGGCAGCGGGTTCCCTTATCTGCTAACACACAGGCATGTTAAACGCGCGTCTCGTGAGCACTAGCTCAAATTTCCGGATCACCCCCAGAATTGAATCACTTGTAGTTTGTGCCATTGCCGGCATTCCCTCAAAATTTCAGAAAGATTCTTCCATAACTTTTTGAGTTATCTTGCTAACACACAGACAGACAGACAAACGAAAACCGGCAAAAACATAAACTCCTTGGCGGAGGTAAAAATATTCGCACATACATATGCCGCATATTTCCGCATATACGATCGCATTTTACAGCATTTTTCCTGTCCAACTTTGTTTTAAGACCGTTGAATATTTTTGGCGTTTAACTATTACCGGTATTGACAATTAGACGTTAAATAAATTAATTCGAAAATGTCAAAACTGTGCAGCTGTAGCTAGTCAAAAATGCTGGCAGAAAAAAAACGTGCATCGCGCATCTCTAATTTCGATGTCGTGGATTTAGCATTCTTTGCAATTTTTGGTCATAGTGTAAACAAAAGATGGCGTCTTTGGAAGATAAGGCTATTTGGGAAGATGGACAAGTAATTAGACTTAAGATCAGCCATTTGCATTGCTGCGTTATTAATCGCATTTTACTTGAGTTATGCATTTGTTTTTTTTGTATGATCTACGAGACTTACTAGTGTACTGTTGATGTTAAATCCATTATAGTTATTTCCCTTAGTCATTTACCGGTGTGCAATGTAATAATATATACTCTCATGTATGTACTAGTGTGCATTAACTTTTTAACCGCTTTGCATAATTGCATTATGTTATCTTACCGCATTATTTAATGTAATTAGATGAAAAAACAAACTGTTTGTGTTTGTTTTGAGGAGTCAATTGGTGAGGAGGTGCTCCGGATGTCAAACGATGAAATTGTCAGCCGGACTCGTCTTCTGGACAGTGAAATTAAAGTATGTTGATCAGAGCAGTAATTTCTGTTTACATATAATCCATTGAAACAGTTGTGAATAATGTAAGATTAGTGTTAGGGTCATTACAGTAGTTTTTTAAAATTATATATTTCGTTGTGCCAGTTGAGAAGAGTCTTGCTTGAAGTTATCACGTGATCAGATGAACAGTGAGATCGTACAATGAATGTGACTCTTCTGTGGGTAACAGTAATATGTTGGAAGTAAATTTTTTTAAACTTAACAGCGGTTGTAAAATTGCTAACCATGGCAAGTTAAACATGTGACAGTTGAGCATATAGGTGATACAGTATTCTGCATGTTCTGCATGCAGTATTCTGCATGTTGGTTGGTGGTGTGGCGTAGTTGGTAACGCGTTTCGGCTGAAACAAAGTTACTCTACGCCGGGCCCGGTTAGTACTGCGATGGGTGACTGCCTGCAGGCAGGTAAACCATCACGGTGCAAAGCCTGCCAGCTAGGTCGACTCAGCCTTCTACCCTCCGTGGGACGGTAAAATGAGTAGTAACTCATTTATATGGGTAACGGAAGGTGGGGACCTTGGTACAGCTGACTGGGGTTGCCTAGTCGGCCGCTGTGCCAGCCTGTGTCTGCAGGCTGCATACGGTGGCCGTGCGGCAGGCGGCTCTGGTTAGTGACGAAAGTGCATCAGAGGCGTGCGCGTGCTCACGACTATGCGCTATACAAATTGACAACCTTTACGTTTACCTTTGTAGTCGGAAATGTGTTGGTGCTGTTTTAAAGCTTTTTTATCGTATGTTGTTAGATTATGAGATCTGAGGTAATGCGGATATCGCATGAACTGCAAGCACAGAAGGACAAAATCAAGGAGAACACGGAAAAGATAAAAGTGAACAAAACATTGCCATATCTTGTATCAAATGTCATCGAGGTATGCTATGTTCCTCTTTTCTCAGTTTTGTGTTTTTTTAAATTTAAGTTTCAAATTATATTATTCATTCCTTTATGATCCAAACATTCTTCGCAGACTAATAATACTAGGAGAAGTTGGCTTGTTGGGCAATAAACAATAGTAGTTGTCATAATACTAGTGTTTGTAATAACTAACGATAGAACCAGTTGTAACAATAGTCATAGTATTATTAGCAGCAGTAGGACCAGCAACAATGAAGTTTAGTAATGATACTTTTCAACCGCATAGATGACATTTTGTTATATGAGTGTAGTTTTGAATGATTTGTTAAATCAACCTTGTGCTAATGTAATTGTTGTCATTGTGAGTAACAGTGTATAGTTTGTTGTAATTCTCAATCTGGTTGTGTGTTGTACATAAAGCTGTCTAGTTTCTGTTGTATTAGCGAGCATCTTAATTATGTACACTGTAGGACGTAGGTTATTTCCATCAGTTAGGATGCTGGACATATAATCAAAATAGTCACAAGTTTGACTCTCATTTGGGTTGCTATCAAGTTCTTATTATTAGCATAGGTGACTGTCAATGTCTGTGGACAGGTAATACGTAATTATCCGTCTTGGTATATGAACAATGCCAACTGTCAACTTAGCTTTCTATCTCTCCAGTGTGGCTCGGTAGTCTAACGGTAACGTGCCGGACTTGTAATCCTGAGGTAACTCAGGGGCGCAGGTTCGACTTCGCACCAGGACACTGCCGGGTAACGACCTTAGGCAAGTTGTTCACATGCATGTGCCTCTGTCACCAAGCAGTATAATACAATGTCTGTGGACAGGTAATACGTAATTATCCGTCTTGGTATATGAACAATGCCAACTGTCAACTTAGCTTTCTATCTCTCCAGTGTGGCTCGGTAGTCTAACGGTAACGTGCCGGACTTGTAATC
>Ga0209367_1011075_pt1 | contig 12001 bp, 5 predicted proteins | sample WorMetLIZISLAND2_FD_187412 | JGI IMG/M metagenome (GOLD analysis project Ga0209367, IMG submission 187412) | Marine gutless worms symbiont microbial communities from Max Planck institute for Marine Microbiology, Germany - Olavius geniculatus... ... | reverse complement strand
ATAACCGGGCAGTAAATTTAGTAAGGGGGTTTTATATAGCGTTTTTACCGGTCTTCAAAATACTGGCGGTAAGTCTCTTATTAACTAGGGCAGCTTTTAAAGACTATCGCGGACTTTCTGACCGGCGGTAAACGATTTAACGTTTAAACCATACTTATAACTGCCGTTCCGCGGTAACGTCTTTCAGTCCTCTTAAACCTATATTCTTGTTTGTCCGATAAATCGTCGTAGACGGTAGATGATCTTTGTCGTTTCTGTAGATCTGTTGTCCGGCGATGAATGACGAATCGATGAAAAGAAGAGATCGCGGTAAATCGAAGTTAACGTTGACAGTAGGTCGTTGTATCGAAGTGAAGAATTGTCGCGGTAAGTTGATGATGAAGATCGCTGACGACATTGACGGTAGACTGCCGCTCCGGCGAAGATAAGTCGTTGACGAATCGTCCATGAAGTTACCGGCGGTCGTTGGACTTAGTCTCTTCGACGAGTTGCGGTACAGCTTCCCACCTCCACCTACTGTACCACCATCTACCTCTATACCGGCGGTCGCGGATATGTTGGCAGTTGATGACGGTAGTAGATGTTGAAATCGATGTTTGGTTGTGGCGGTAGGTCGTCGTATCGGCGGATGTCTTACCGGCGATTTCCCTCACTCTCTCTTACAGGACGGTTTTTGGACTTTGATGAATTTGGAACGCGCGGTAAGTTTTTAAGATTACCGGGCGGATGGACAATTTTTGATGCCGCTTACCGGATTGGATTCTTATCAGTCGTTAGTTGGCGGTAAGTTTCCTCAGTAGAAGCGACGGGATATGTGCTCTCTTCTGAGTCTGTTCGAAGACTGGACCGGTAATCGAAATCCGGTCTATTTATATGGTGGACGAACGCACATTTAAATAGAGGTTTGTAGCACATTTTGTGTGGTCGCCCGCACGCACTCATAACACGCACCTGCAACTGGCAAGGCGCCATCTCCAAAGGTACTTTTACGATTTAAATAAATATTAGAAATTAATATTTTTGGTGGTAAAAAATAAAGACCTTATAAAAAAAAGAAAGCTAAATGTGACTTTATTTTATCAAAATAATAGAGATTTTATTAGTTAGAATTTTGATGATGGACCGTCATGGCGGCGCTTTTATCTTGTTGATTTTCCGACAGCGACCCTTCGACGTTTTATTATAAGAGATAGAAAATTGTTCTGGTTAAACTAAATACGGCATTCGACAGTTAATCCTTTCCTCTTTCTTAAGTCGCGTGCGGTTTTCTTCCGAAAAATGGAGAAATACCTTTTTAGTAGGGTACTTTTAATTGTTCCGAAAGTGCGGTAGGTAAATATAAGAAAGCAAGATCTTTGCGTGTCCGAGCGAGGCTTAATACATAACAGTTGTAGGTCTCACAGTGGTACTGAGGAAACTGTTGATGCTTAGATCTTACGTCTTCCGAAAGCGGTCTCCCACGACGGCAGCGGCATCAGAATACGGTAAGTATGGAAAAAGTAGATATCCGAGGCGGTAGGACGTTGCATGACCTTGATGTTGAAGAATTTTGGTTACAGCAGTGTTTTTCAACCTTTTTGTTGCCGCGGAACCCTACACAAGCGTGAAGATCACTCACGGAACCCCATGCAGTGATCCGTGAGTCCAGCGACGTATGCGAGGATGAAACTATGAGGTGTCTACGGACTCATTTCCTTAGCAGGGCACTGAGGGCAGAGTCGTCATGAAGACGACAAAACAGACAAAGATGACCAATATAAAATTTGACCGCATTAGTAGGCCTGCAGCAGTATGTTACTGTATGTAACCAAACACGACGTGCGAGGCGGTCGTCGACGACCGCTTAGCCACGCCACCAACCCAGAAAATTTATCACGTGGACGCCCTTGGAAAAGACAGGCCTTCGTGTCTTTCTAATTTTTCTTAGCCGAGTTTTTAAAGAATTGAATTAACTAAGTAAATGGCCAAAAGATTTCGTAACCATAACCCTAATCAATATGTTCTTGTTTTCCTTTTTTTATTTCCGATACTGCCTCGGAGTTGAATAATGTCGTGCGTAGGAAGCTTACGATATAGGCTTAAGCCTAAAATGCAAATAGCCTATGTAAAAATTTTACTGACAACAAAAATGATTCAACACAGTAAGTCTATGCAAAAAAGATGCACAGAAACGCAATTTCAAACCAAAAAAAATCGACGCTGAGTATTTCGACGACATTGTCTGGCGTGATTTTGCACGCTAGGTTATTCGTTACTGGCCAGCTGTGGAACCCTTAGCAGATGCTCGCGGAACCCAAGGGTTCCACGGAACGGCGGTTGAAAAACACTGAACTATGTCAACACGTCCACGTGCTGCTTCAGCATTCGCGTTGGCATCGGGTCAGTTGCATTTAGGAAGTACACAGCATATCCACAGCAGTCAGCAGTGGTTTTTATTGGAAAACCTCCAATTGTTGCAGCATGATTTACATCTCATTGTATGATGTCAGTTGTACATTATGTTCAGTATGAGAGGGTGTGCTAATCAGCATGTGACTATGTCTGTACAGTGCTCAGACGTGCTGCTGTATGCAAGCCGATCAGTTACATCGCCTGCTCAGTTCAAAGTTCATAGTAAACTTCCTGTCTCAGGAATGACAGTTAGTATTCATTAGCGTCATTGTTTTTGTTTTCCATTTATTGAACAAAGATGAGTATTTTAGGTGATATTTACTTCTGTATCCATCTGTGCAAATGTTACATATCTGTCGGTTCGTTGTCAGGGTATGCTGGAGAAATAACGTCACTGTAATATTTTGCAGAAATTTTAGTCTCTTTATGGAGCTGTCTCGGACAGCATAACTTCTGAAGGCAGCAGGTTTTTAGCCATATTGTCCAGTGCCATTGTAACCACTTCATTGATTTTGGCTCCAGGTAGAAGTTGTTATGTGGATGATCCTGCACTGTGTGTTTTGCTTATCATTCCATCTATTCCTTACAGTCTTCTAACTTTAAATCAGATAGGCATGGCAAGCTGAAACTAATATGAATGTACCCTAGCACTAGAGCAACGAGTTTGCCAATTTTTGATTGGTACACTCGTTGCTTGACAGAATCTTGAAAAATTTTTGGTGTATAAGCTCAACCATCATTGAACGCCAAAACCTTACATAGATAATGCTTATCTGACGTAATCACAGCTCCATAGGCTCATTGTCTTGTGTCAATGATAGGTGTTAGCTAAGTGTCACTTAAATTCCATTGACAATGCTTTTAGCTCTATGCATGATGGCATTTCTGACATTTCTGCTTGTTGTACTCACTCGTTTTTGTCAGTGTTGAATAATAATAATAATAATAATAATAATAATAATAATAATAATAATAATAATACAAGACTAATATAGCACTATTGAGTCCGAAGATACTGAGGCACTTAAAGATACAGAGGCGCATGATGTGGTGTTAGGTACAAGAGACTGAACCGGAGATGACATCAACGCCATACAGTTTTAGCGTCGTATCTGACAACCGGTGCTTGGTGCTGGCAGCCAGCTCAGCCGAAGAGAAGGACAAGTGGGTGGAAGATATCAGCGTGGCTGGGACTGCAGCGGGAGAACAGCCACGAGATGGTGCCGACACTACCGCAAAGATCACCTATCCCAGTCTCAAGTCTAACAGTGCGTATTGTGATTAGTGATGCTGGCTTTCTGGTGTAACGGTTGGTAGACAGGTAAACCATCTAGTCATATAACCAGCAGGTAGGTTGTCAGCTGAGCCTTCCATTCCTCTGGGGTAGGTAATCAAGTACCGACCTGTCTGGCTGGGGTTAAGGCAGGGCACCTTCATCTGTATCGGGTGGCAGCTAGCACCATGTGATCCCATATGGCAAGCGATGCTCTATAGCTAAGAGTTATGTACTGCCTTTATCTTTTTACCTTTACATATCGTAAGTTTCAGTTATTGAAGGTAGTGTGTCAAACCTGTCATGTTAAATGAAGTATTAATTTTTTTTTATTTTCGTTGACACCAGTCTGTCATTGAACGTATTTAGTCACGGAAATGAGCCCGGCATCTGGTGTGATTGGTTGCATGTAGGTTCATCGGAGGCGGTCGAGGAGACGAGTGCTGATAGCAGTGGCATGATGTCTGCCGCAGAACGACAGAGTCTGATGCAACATCGCGCTAACGTCTCGGTCCACATATGCTGGCATCGTAACACCAGCGTCAGCGCCAAGGACATGCATGTTGCTCTACAGGTTAGCCACATCAGCATGAAAACAACTATCTTGTCTTAGTTCTGAGACTGTCTGAATGTTCACGATTGAAAGTGTTTGTTGTAATTGTGTTTGTATAAGAAATCACGTTTTATAAGAAAGGCATTTGAACAAATTTTGTTGATTGGTTTTGATGTGTTGGTGGCCCATGATGCATTAGTGACTTATCGCAATTTACGCTAAGACTTTCATCTGCACAGCAATGTCTGTTTTTTTCTGACTGTGTAGTTGTTTAAAAATTGAAGCTTTAGGCAACTAGAGACTCCAAAAGAACCTCTGCTGATGATTTTCGTGGTTCATTCTTGGTTGTCAGTTATATTGGCAATAGTAAGTATAGGGTTGGCCAAAAAAACGTGGCACTTTACTTTTGTCCATATCTTCGCCAATTATTGATCGATTTTCAAAATTTTTTCACTGGCACACTCAGCAAACAATTTGAAATAACGTGCTTATTACATATCCCACCACACCATAAATGCGTTTCTATGCTACCTTGTGAAATATCAATGAAATATGCATACATAACACTAATAACAAACAAACATTTTGGTAAAATTGAAAAAAAACACTTCAGACCAACATTGCAGTGAAGGTCAGTATGTCACTAGACTGTGTGGGTCTAACACTGTAGCGTCATATGGATCATTCACTGCAGTGTTGGTCTGAAGTGTTTTTTTTCGCATTTACCTAATTTTTTTGTTAATATCGTTAGTTTTTTGCTTTCATTTATATCTCACAAGGTAGTGTAGAAACGCATTTACCTTGTGGTGGGATATATAATAATCACATTATTGCAAATTGTCTGAAGAGTGTGACAGTTAAAGAATTTTGAAAATTGTTCAATAATCTGCAAAGATATTGACAAAAGTAAAGTGCCACATTTTTATGGCCCACAGTGTACAAGTAATTTGAGCGAAGCTCACGAAACGTGCAACAGCCTTAGCAGTTCCTGTTCACGGATTCTCTTGGTTTATCTCCAGCCATTTGGTCACAATTCACCTTCGAAGTGTGCACTGCAGCTGAAAATTGCCAAAAAAACACTAAAAACCTCTATTTTGGGGTTTCAAGGTCGTCGATGTCAATACCGTTAAACAGCTCGTCACCAGTGCTTGTTATGATAAGTAGGGACCAGCTTAATTCACGATTTCATGGCCGTGACATTTTCCGTGAAATTGACCTTCTTCCGTGAAAAACGCCGATTTCCGTTAAATCCGTGATTTTTCGTGAATTTTAGTGCTTTTAGTTTAATTTATGACAACTCCAGAGTTTTATCAGCAGCTTTTGTGCGGATGTTGCTGTTTGCTACGTGTCGCACTTCAGCACTAAGTAGTTGACGTTGACTGTCTTGAGTCTTGACTTAGTGTAGTAAATATTCCTTGTTCAGAAATTTCTTCGTTTGCAATAGCGCAGCACCTCGAAATAACGTCTGTGGGGCCCATGAATTTCCAAAACTCTCTCCGTGAATTTTACGTGAAATTTGACACATTTTAAAAATTCTGCCATGAAATCATGCATTTTTCCGGTGAATTCGGTTGGTCCCTAATGATAAGCAGTATGTCTATGCCTATCTGCAACTGTTTTCCCACTAGACGCGCCAGTGTCGGTAAAATTATCAGTTTTTAGAGGGGTGCCCCTCTTTGACGCTTGCGTGCGCAGGCCTCCCGGAACCTATGGGGTCGGCATGTGGACTGATAAAATCTGTGGTTAATGCAAAAAATTTCTTGTGCAGATTGTCTTGGTCTATCAAAAGCCGTTTCATCGCATATCACTCTCAAAATGTGCGCTGCAGCCAAAAATTGTGAAAAATTCACTAAAAAATCCTATTTTGGGGGTTCAAGGTCGTTGAAGGTCATGGATGTTGATAAATCTAAAAAGCTCGTCACCAGTCTTTGTTACTATAAGCAGCATGTCTATACATATATGCAGCCGTTTTCACACTATACGAGCTTTTAGTGGCAAAATAACTTTTTTAGGGGGTACCCCTCTTTTATGTCCCCTTTCAAAGGGAACCCCTTCATCCAGGGGGATGAAATTTTGTCACGATAGAATCCTTGGGGCAGCCAACAGTGAAGATTTTGTGATCCTAGTCTGCACCATTTTCATAGGGCTCAAGGGTGTGACAGACAGATGGACAGACTCTTTGACGATGGCTAAGATGCACGAAGCATTATGTGCTGTCGTATGTAAAAATAAAAAAATGATCGATCCAGTATTTATTAAAGAATCTGGACCAGCACCATAATCTGATTGATTTTTCTTTTCGCTAGTCTCAGACTAGTATTTTGTTTCAGAGTAGTTCATGATCGTCATGAATTAGTAGTTTGTGGATGTTTAATTCACGTAGGTATGTAGTATTGCGCGGAGCAGAGCAGTTATTGTGATGTGTAGAATCAGCTGAGTGGATTTCTGCTCCGCAAGTTCAAGAACTCAAGCGGCTGGCAGAAGTTGTGGGTCGTTTTCACAAACTTCTGTCTCTTCTTCTACAAAAGCTATGAGGTACATTTGCATCAATGAACTGACATTAGCAATATCTGCTATTATAACCGACGTTTTGTTAGAGAGCTGACAACAGCTGTACATAATACCAGGATGAATTTGGTGCCAGGCTTTCAGTTTTGTCGCAGATGCTACTACTACTAATATGAGTTTTGATCTTAGTATTTTGACCAACTTATGTTCCTAAAGTTACTTTAGGATATGCTAGATTCCAAAAGGTATTCAACTCTTCTTGCCTTAAATTTTATATAGTTGATACATTGTACATTTTTGTTACTGCTGAGAATTTACAGCTGCCACTTTAGACATTTGACTAATTGGATATTCCAAACTTACTTAATGTTGGCCAAAGTTCTACAAAGAAGTGAATATTTTTATTGTTGTTACCAGTTGTCTGCTGTGCTGTACCTTGCATTTGCAATGATGATGCTAGTTTTGAACTTTTAACTGCTTTATTTGATTTGAATGGAATGTTGGTATGTTATGTGATGCCAAACATGCTGAGTGTTTTGTTGACATTTACCAGGAGAATGTGCCTCTAGCAAGCTTGCCACTGCTGGGATACTGCGTGTCCAAACCAACTGAAGCAGATGGAATCCGGCGCGATTACGTCTTCAAGTTGCAGTTCAAAAACCATGTCTACTTCTTTCGGGCTGACAGTGCTTATACTTATGACAGGTGAGGTGCAGCTGTTGGTGGTGTTTCATGATTTTTTTCTTTGTTTTGCCTCGCTGTTAGTGCTGTATCATTTTCGTGCAGTTGCTTAACAGTCTATGCTGACATCTAGAAAACTTCAATTATTATTGTTTGGGGTCTGAAAGTTCTCTACTTAATCATGACCATTTTCATATGCGGTGATAAACATTTTACATATTTAGAAACTGCAGACTATTTTGCGTTAAATTGTAGTACGCATATATAGGTATGACCATGTGAGCATGGTAACATTAATAAGTTTGTCATTTATCGTAGTTGTGTTTCCCTATAGTTTGTCGTGCAACTGCTGAGATATGTGGCCAGCAGGCTGCCTGCACAATGCACGTCAGTGTGTGTGTGGTCTCGGTGCCCGAGCCCGGCACCTGTCAACAGAGTCATAAAGCGTTCTGCTCCTGAGGCTGAGCTTCGGAGTCAGTCACATTGCTGGTTGGTCATTGCTTGAAACAAGGCGGCACTCTGACACTAATTACCTTCCGCTGTGTGTGGACAAGTGGTACTATAGCCTCTACGAGATGTCTGAGTGACGCCTGATGGCAGGCAGACTGGTCCAGTCAGTATCAGTTGTCGCCTCATGAGTTAGTTTCCTACCCCACCCTTGCTACCTGCCCACTGTGCAGCGCCACTCACACGCCGGAATTTAGACACCTGATGCATGGTGATTGTCTTTTAACTTTTTCTCTATCAAACCAGTGACTGAGTGACCGTACCTATTGGCAGGAGATTTACTTAAGAACAATTGCATTTTTTTCATAATTTTTTTGCTGCATCAATAAATAACTGAATTGGTTGAAAAGTGATGGCATGGGGTCCAAACAGACCCCATGCAGCCAGCACGGACTGTTGATGTCAGGCCCAGTTAATGTATGGGTGACTGTCTGCAGTGCAGGCAGATGTGTTGGAGTTGATACACTGAAGGAGTTTGGAAAATGTCGATTCTCAAAATGTCTTTGCTTTTATTAAAGATATAAACTTTTATCATTGCATGTGACGTTTTTTTAAATTTTAGCTTAATGGCCTAGATTTTTTACCAATTTTTTTATCATAACACTTAGATAGAAGGCTTTTTGCTAGGTATGGCACCTGATGGCCTACTTTATGTTGATGTCTGGTTGTCACTCACTCTGCAGACAAGCAAAGCATCTAAGTATTAATCAGTGAATTAGAGTTTCCTTAATAGCAGTGCTGTGTCAAGGTTAATAGTAAATTGTTTAGGTTAGGTGTCAATGATAATGTAGGACTTTCTGAAAAGCCAGTTTTTACGCACAACTGCTATGCTTCGTGCGTCTTAGCCATGGCCCGGGCATCCGTCCATCTGTCTATGTGTCTGTCACACCCTTGAGCCCTATCAAAAACGGTACAACCTAGGATAACAAAATCTTCACACTGAGCTGCCCCAAGGGCTAGTTTAAGTGACAAAATTTTGTTCCCTGGGTGAGGGGGCTCCCCTTGAACGAGGGCATCAAAGAGGGGTACCCAGCTAACTGCCACAAAAAGTCGTTATTTTGCCGCTAATGGCTCGTATAGTGTGCAAGCGATTGCAGATAGGTACAAACTTGCTGCACGTCATAACAAGCACTGGTGATGGGCTTTTTAGATTTATCAACATCTATGACCTCAAACAACTTTGAACACCCAAAATAAGGTTTTTGGTGAATTTTTCGCGATTTTGGGCTGCGACACATATTTTAGGAGAGAATTGCGCTGAAACGCTTGGAGATAGACCAAGGCAACCTGCGTTTGAAATTTTCAGCATTAAACGTAGATTTTTGATGTCCAAGCACCGATCACCTAGGTTCACTGAGGCCTGCGCATGCAAGCGTCAAATAGGGGTACCCCCCAAAAAATTTTTAATCGCTATTGGCTTCTGTGGCTTGACAACGGTTGTACATATGTACAGACATGCTGCTTACCATAACAGTCACTAGTAACGAGCTTCTTAGTGGTGTCAGCATCGATGACCTTGAATAACCTTGAACTCCCAAAATAAGGGGTTTTAGTGTTTTTTGCAATTTTCGGGTGTGGCACACACTTTAAGCGTAAATTTTGATGAAATAGATGGAGATAGACCACTAAGACTAGGGCAATCTGCGAACAGGAACTGCTGTAGGCTGTCGCGCATCTTATGAGTTTTGCTCAAATTACTTGTCTGATGTATGTTGCCAGTCACTCTCTGTAGACTGTGGTATGGTAAAATGCATATCAGCTTTCAAGTGTCTTATTTTTCACTTTTTGTTGACTAGGTGCAGTGATGTATGTGTGTATGTTTGCGTGACAGGTGGGTAGAAGTGATCAGCTCGGTAACATCGTCATCACGCATGTTGCGGATGTTTAGTCGCATGGAAAGTCTCCAGATGTCATCTCCAGCCTCCATAGCACAGCCGTCTCTCCAATCTCAGTCTCAAGTCTGTGAGTCAGACGTCGTCTGAAATCTGCTAGTTGCGGTGGGTGGTTGACAACTTCAGCTTTCCATAACCATAGATTCAGCTGATGGCTGTGGGAGTCATCGTGTTACTGCATTGTAGTTTGTAATCTTCGTACCTCATCTTTAGGGACAGTAGAAAATCATGGCAAAAATGGTATTAAAAATGGCAAACATTTGCGAAAATCGTAAAAATAACGACAAAGACACGGCATCAAATCATGGGCCAGAAGACTACGTTGAGTTTTATAGACTTAGTATAATCTGACTATTAAGTCTATAAAACTCAACATCTAGCGTTGACGGCCATGATTACATGCAGTGCAAGGTTTTCATCTGTAAAATTTTGCTGCAGAGTATAAATCAAGGTGTGTTGGCTAACAATGCACTCCACATCAACCGAATTTTTGGAAATGGATAAGTATCGGACAGCAAGCTTTGAGCTTGGGGGAACCGCTCCCAATTTGAGAGATGAAGATAAATATTTTTGTGTTAAAATCACACAATGAACTTCTGCTTATGCTGGCAACAAATATTCTTGTAAAAAATGTAGAAACACAGCATTTTAGCAAAAAAAAACATCGCATTTTGGCAAAGTCACTGAATTTGATGAAATCATGGTTTCTGTGCTTTTTGTGTTTCCGTGATTTTCTGCTGTTCTTCTACTCGTCGTTACTTATTTTTAGCATGGTATTAACACACGAGAGTTGTTAGTCCTGTTGTAGATGGTGCTGTTCTCTGCTAGTATTCTAAACTAAGGATGTTTTGGTCACATTCATATCGCTTGAAGTTTATTGTTACAGTTACAGTTAAATTTGTTGAATTTACATTTGTCAAATTTGAGATATACTTAGTTGAAGTTTTTTCAGCATGCGGTCACAGTTGTACAAGTTTTCCCCCAAACTTCGGAAAATTGCAACATTTACAGGAAGCAATGATTGGGTTTGTATAAAAGTTGGGAATCAAAAACGATTCAGTGCTTGAGTGTCGTAAGCTGTTGGTACTTTTTTTGTCATAATTGTGATATTATTGCAATAATAGTAATGATAGTTGCAACTGCAGTAGAAGTTTTTTAAAGTATGATACATGACAATGGGAAGTTATGCTTGTGGGGCTTTTAGCCATTTTGCTAAAGCTTGACAGTTATTGTATGTTTGATCGTGCATTGTGTTACTGTCTTAGTCTATGGTTTGGTGTGAATATTGGCAGCTTAGTAGTCAAAGAAGCATTTTGACGGTGGCGATGATGATGATATGTAAATTGTTCTGTTTTTCTTTGTGAATACACATACAAGACTTAACGTTCCATCCGTTTGTGAACCTATAACTGATGCTTGCTGCTGTGCTAGACATAGATTAATGTAAATGTCTACTGCCGTCTGTGAACCAATATAACCGTAGTTCATGTTGAAGCAATCATGTGTTTCGGTGCCTCTTGTTTTTCTACACGATCGATCATTAACATGCATTTCTCCACACAGTTAACCACGCATAGTGTTTGGGTGTGTGATGCATTGGTGAGTGAGTGTCTGTGACTGTACATAGCATTAATTTCTTACGTTTTATTTCATTTTACTTCATTTTTATATCTGTATGCATGCCGTTCATATATGCTGTACCAGTTCTTTGTAGTCTGTGCTGTGTATCGCATTTTGTGAAGTGAAGTCTGAAGGCAAAGTTTAGTGTTGATTTCATGTTTCAACTGTTGTCCCTCTCAATACATAATAGGTCATTTCGGAGATGGCCTTTCCAGGCAATGAACATAAAAACATATACTAACTAGAAATTTGGGGCAAAGCCCAACGTGAGTCCGCCCGGCGCCCTAAGTCCGATTTCGGGAAATTAAGGGGGGTAAAATTGCCCTGGCATTAAAGTCCCGTGCCCCGAACTCAAATGCATTGGCATACGCCGAACGCACATTGTCGACTTAGGGTAGGTCAACATGAGCGCTTATAACTTTGTTCGTTGTTGACCGAATTTCACAAATTTTTTTTTGTTCAACGCCGAAAAGATCGTTTTCGTCAACGCCGTTTAGACTTTGTCGCTATCTTCATCGGTTCCAGAGATATTTGCGCTCAAACTCGAAAGTTGTCGTAAATCGCACAGATTTTTGC
>Ga0209367_1011074_pt1 | contig 12004 bp, 6 predicted proteins | sample WorMetLIZISLAND2_FD_187412 | JGI IMG/M metagenome (GOLD analysis project Ga0209367, IMG submission 187412) | Marine gutless worms symbiont microbial communities from Max Planck institute for Marine Microbiology, Germany - Olavius geniculatus... ... | reverse complement strand
CGGCCTCTGTTGAAGTAGTGTTGCATTTGGTTAATGCCAAATGTATACCGATATTACTTTATGGTCTAGAGGCTTGTCATCTAAACAAAGCAGACATACAATCATTGGACTTTTGTGTGTATAGACTCTTAATGAAACTTTTGTGTACTAATAATTTGTCTATAGTTGATGAATGCAGGCAATATTTTAGCTTTGAGTTACCGAGTGAGCTTCTCTGTAAGCGCACAGAAAAGTTATCGCGCAAGCTTAACGTTAATTTGTAATGTTCAATTGTCTGATTTGTGTGTACTTGCCCTGACATTTCTTTCTACTAATTATTATTAATTATTATTATTTATGTATTTTATTTAATCGTTATTAATGACTATTATTTATGTAGTTCCTAATTTTTCATCTATTTTTCTTTTTTTGTTGTGCTACCAATGTTGGTGAATAAAAGATTGTCATCAAAATTGCGCCTTATTACGTCCGACCGCTTTAGCAGACTGCACAAGCAGAAATGCGTCAAACACGAGTACATACAGGGTGGGCCAAAAAAGTGAGCTATTGCACTTTGTCCATATCTTCGCTAAATATTGATCAATTTTCACAATTTTTTCACCATTGGACTCTGTAAGAAATTTGCTACTCAATAGCATGCACACCACACTTATTATTTCGCTACACTACCTTGTAAAATATAAATATCCAAAAACATACAATATCTACAGATGGACAGAAGGTCTAATGGTAAATTTTTGAAGTATTTAACTTAAATGTTAAAATATGAGTAGTAAGTGTCAAAAACATTGTAGGACAAGTTAGACATTTTTTCAAATAATTATAACTATTTTACGGTGCACTAATTTTCAATGTACACTAATGCTGGTTGATGGCTGCAATTTTGCTCAGTTAACTGCATGAGCATACAAAGCAATGTATTTCAATTGTGCGGCCCTACAAGCTGTGCACTATTTTTGAAACATGAAGATTTACTCCGTAGCTACACCTAAATCTTTTTGACACTTATTATAACTTATATTTAACATTTTACTTAAATACTTTCAAAATTTACCACCACTTGACCTTATCTGTAGATATTGTACGTTTTTGGATATTTATGATAATTTTTATTCACACAAAAGCAGTGTAAAATGAAACAGAGACAGACAGAAAGTAAAACAAACAATAAACCTAAGTTATACAAACTTAAAAAAAATACCAAACACAAGCTTTAAAATGTCCGTGAGAGAGTTTACCTACAGAATAAACTGAACATAATTCGTTAAACTCAAAACAGCCAAACACATCGTAAAAAATGTTGTAAACAGAAATAATATGAGTACTTTGTTTAAACAGAAAACATAATCTGCGTAAATCAAATGCATAGGATATAGGCAGAATACCAAGACAGTGTTGCACGTACAACAAATTAACCTCGTCGTTTAATTTAAAGATTTTATACAAAGCAGTTTTCCAAGTAACATACAGGGTTTGTCGGTTAGCATTAGAAATGGTAACAGCTTCAAAACCATATAATAAAATCGGCAAACAATATGTATGAAGTAAATGACACAATAACATCGGAGAGGCAGTGGACCCAACGCAAGCATATATATAATTAAAAGCTCTAAAAAACTTCATTCTCTTGGCTGCAAGTGAGACTTTGAGTTTCAAGCCACTCTCAAAAATAACACCCAAGTATTTGACTGTCGACCATTCATGAAGTAAATTACCATTTAATAAAATAGGAACACATGGCTTCTTGTATCTAGGACCACACCTAAGCAGACATGACTTATTAACATTAAAACACATATCCAACCAGGCCATTTCACTTTCACATATTTTAATCATTTTTCTCAAATCACAATTAGAAGCAGAAATATTATATTTTACAAAGTAATGTAGCGACATAATAGGTGTGATGTACATGTCACTGAGTAGCAAATTTTTCCCAAAGTCTATTGATAAAAAATAATATTTAGCCAAGATATGGAAAAGGTAAAGTAGCTTATTTTTTGGCCCACCCCGTAGAAACGAACAGACCACTCAACGACAGACTTTGTCGCCATAGCTGATATCGCTGATGCTTCTATGGATGCCGCTGATAAGGCGTAAAAAATTCCGTGCTTCCAGTTTTCGTCTGTCGCTAAAACAACCTTTGACTCTATTTTTTATTGGACACCTCAAAATATAGCTACAGTATTTTGTTTGTTTTTCAAAGTTTTGCTTTAAGTGTTTGCGTCTAGTCTGTTATGGTGCTGTATGTTTATTTTAGTCTACATGGATATAATATTTGGAGTGTCACTTTTACGTGCTACAGCATGTGATGGTATAGTTGCGTTAGTGCGTATAATGTCATCGCAATTACGTCCGTCTGTCTGTCTGTCCGTCCGTCCGCCTGTTTGTCACACTAGCGGATCAGTCAAAAACGGTGCAAAAGATAGGATCACGAAATCTCCTTGGTGACGTTCGGTGAGGCGGGATCTTGAATGATCGTTTAACGGCCAGTTGTGCCTAGAATATTCCTGCCAAAAATTATTAGGCTTTTACAATCCGGTAATCAATCTTCAAGCTACGATCGATAATGTGGGGGTCTTTTTATTAGGACACAGTGTATAGCGAAGTAAGAATGATTTAAGCGAAATCGCTTTTTGCGTCGCAACTGAATACGCCTACTGTTAGTTGCTACACATTTTTTCGTAGCGTGGTCTGTCCGTCTGTCGTCTGTCACACTCGTGCACCCTGCTTGAACCGTTCGACGAATTCAGATGTCACTCGGCACTTCCTAACCCCAATGCGAAGGTAAGATTTAGGTAGTCAAACTACAGTCAAAACTTGCAATTGCTTACTTACGATTCGCCAGGTGGCAGCATCGATTAGCGATTTCTCGTTTTACCAAATTACTCTGGTCACTTTTCAACTGCGTGTTTATGTGTTTACCGTGCGTTATAGTTTAGTGTTATTGGGTCAGTTATCAGAATATTAGTTGCAGTGAAATGTCTGTCGGTGCTGACGTATAGGCAGTAGTACCGTTGTAAACGTAACTTTTTTGTTCACATCGTGATGCTTGAAATCTAGCCAGTTTACTAGCTAGACAAGTATGCTAAATCTACTAAAAACACAAGTCTATAATGATATCGTCAAAAGGTAAAACATCTCCTGCGGCAAGACGGTAGCCAACGTAGGCTACCGTCATGAGACATGTCTATGAGACATGTAGGCCTAGGCCTATCTTCAACTTGACTGCGGGCTATTCTGTGACGCGGTGTTCAGTGCTTTTGTCGCAGCTCACTACATGTGAGAACTTGCAAACTTGCAAAGAAGTCAGAACAGACAGCCACTGTTGTGTAAAGCCGTATTTCCACTTGCTGCGACTTGTGGTGGATCTGATGTACAACAGGCTGTACAGCAAACCCACAGCAAGTTGTACAATGCAACTCCTCGAAAAGCAAAAGCTTAAAACAAATGCACCTCACCTTTTTGTACGACTTGTTAGCCAACATCTCTGTCTACAACAAAACCGAAGTAGTGGAATTTGAGCTTCAGCAATGCCGAAACACCGTCACGATAGAAAACGGGAAACTGGATAATTGCCCTTAACAAAGCTGCATTGGCATTGGCGGGACAAGTCACGCAAGTGTCAAGCATACTTTAGACACAACAATTCTGTGTCACCTGCTCTCTTTTGCAGAGGGGGGATGCCGCGTGCGCTGTTGCTTTTTGAGATTTTACCGCCAGATCGGTGAGCAATCTATTCAAAAGGTTGGTATAAGCAAAGGCAAAGATCCGGTACATTATACAGCGCAGCGTACATGAGTCAGACACAGACTCGTGGCCAGAAGCGCTTTGCAATCTCGGAAGTGACAGCTGCAGGCTGACAAGAAAAAATTAATGCACTACGTGACCATCTATTGCCGGCGCCAGCGAACAATTGAACCTGTGGTGCAGCCAGCAGATATGCCACCTTTTCAATCAGCCCCATAGGGAATTTGCCTGTTTGCGCTATAGACCGTAGGCCTAAGCTTTTTTATACCCGTTGCTCATAGCGAGAAACAAAGTATCCGAGGAGCAAAATATTTCACTAAACATCACACGTCAATGCGTTATATATCACAGCCGTTTTTGAAGCAAACAGACTGAGACTAGGCTACAATGCGGAAGTTTAAACGATAACTTACTTTTATGTTACGATCAAGATCAACAGAAATTGTCTATGTCAAACGATCAAATCAATATCAGCAGCTATCATTCATGGAGAAAATCTTGAAAATATAACAAAAACTGCATGCATACTGCAAAAGATGAGTTATCGGGATCGTACTTGCATAAATATATGCTGCAGGTTCTTTGATGTAACCAGCTCAATCCCGCCTGTCATATAAATTCAAGCAAAATTTGTTAACACCATGATATTTTTCTGCTGACGTTGTGTGCAAATAGTTAAACTTGTTATGATAAAACATTGTGATTTTGATTCGTGCAGAGATGGAGTCATGGGGACAAAAGTTATCTTAGTCTTGATCGTGACAAAAGTCCTGGAAATTTCCAGACTTTTGCTAGCAATTATTATTAAACATTTCGATAAAAGTTAACTAATTATGGAGTTAGTTATTGTAGCTACTGTTGACTGGTGTGGAGTGAAACATAGCATAGCGGACTTTGTCACATTCAATCATTATTTTTTCTCTGAGACAATACTCGGTGAATGACATTGTTACGTTGAAGCATTTGATGCTGCATGATTTTTACGCACGATAGCAGAATGCTTCGCGCGTCTTAGCCATGGCCTGGGCGTCTGTCTGTCTGTCTGTTCGTCACACTGCTGTATTGTGTCATAACGGTGCAAGCTAAGATCGCGAAATCTTCACTATGGGCTGCCCCCTAGTTTTTCGTGACAAAATTTTGTGCCTCTAGGTGCGGGGGTTCCCCTCAAACGTTGTCGTCAAAAGGGGGTACCATCCTTAAAAAGACGTTATTTTGCCGTTATTGGCTCGTTTAGTGTGAAAACGGTTACAGATAGGTACAGACATGCTGCTTATCATAACAAGCACTGGTGACAGGCTTTTTAAATTTATTAACATCGATGACCTTGAACGACCGTGAACCCACCAAAAAGGGGTTTTTAGTGAATTTTTTGCAATTTTTGGATGCAGTGCACATTTTAACACTGAATTGCGACGAAACGGCTGGAGATAAAATAAAAACACCTGCACGTGAAATTTTCAGCACTAAACGTAGATTTCAGCAGTCTAAGTCCCGACCCCTTAGGTTCAAAGACGCCGGTGCAGGCGGGCGTTAAAAACAGCTACCCCCTAAAAGTGGTTATTTTATCGCCATTGGCTCGTGTAGCGTAAAAAAACGGTTGCAGATAGGTACAGACATGCTGCTTATCATAACAAGCACTTGTGACAAGCTTTTAATATTTATCAACATCGATGACCTTGAACGACCTTGAACTCTTTTTAGTAAATTTTTAGCAATGGTTGGATGCAGCGCACATTTTAACACTGAATTGCGACGAAATGGCTAGAGATAGACCAAGACAACCTGCGTATGAAATTTCACCACTAAACGTAGATTTCAGTAGTCCAAGTCCCGACCCCCTAGGTTCAAAGACGCCGGCTCAGGCGGGCGTCAAAGACGGCTACCCCCTAAAAGTGGTTATTTCACCGCTATTGGCTCGTGTAGCGTGAAAACTGTTGCAGATAGGCACATACCTGCTGCTTATCATAACAAGCAATAGTGACAAGCTTCATATTGGTGTTAACGTCGATGACCTTGAATGACCTTGAAGCTTTAAAATAGGGGTTTTAGTGAATTTTTGGCAATTTTCGGCTGCGTCAGACATTTTAAGAGGGAATTGCACCGACATGGCTAGAGATAGACCTGGACAACCTGCGTATGACATTTTTTGCATAAAACGTACATTTTTAAGAACTTAAGTTTCGATCTCTTAAATTTAAGGGGTTTTTCATACGGATCGAGGCCTCAAATTTGAGTACTCTTTCAAGACGCATTAATATCTTATTGCGGTACACTATAATTGCCGAGGTGGCAGGACCGCTGATATCGTGCGTCACGTGAGCTTTGCTCAAATTACTTGTTGGTTTTGGTCTTGGTCTTGAAAGCGCAAAACAGTCTTGCTCGCATCACTGGATTCATGATAAAACTGGATGTTGGTAAAAATAAAGGTAAAATAAAGGTAGGCCTAAAGTTTAGCACTTGCTATATCGCTTCTTACATGAGACAGACTCAAGACAAGAAGCGCTTTACAGTCTCGGCATGAGCTAATGATGCCGCAGCGCAGTATGCGGCCTTTCATTGCTCTCCTAAGCGAACAATTGGACCCGCGGTTTGCAGCTAGCAAACATACCACCGCCCCAATCAGCCACACTAGGCCTTCACCCCGTAGCCCGTAAGCCACTACTTATTTTCCATTCCACGAAGGATAGGAGGCTGAGTTTGCGTGAGCATACAGTGGGTTAGCAACTTGCTCAAGGTTGCCTGCAAATGACCGACAGCGAGAATCAAACCATAACCTGAAAGTTACGAGTCGACACTAATCACTAAACACTTGCACCTACACAGGCAGGTAGGTGTGAACAACTTGCCCAGCGTTTTGTTACTTGATAGTGCAGCGGCTAGGAATTGAACCGTGAACATTTCGGTCTCGTATCTAATGCCCTAACCGCTGAGCCACCAAGCAGCCCATTGTACATTGCATTGTACAAATAGGCTTGCTTACAATAATCATAAAATTGTTGTTATTCAGTTTGTTTGTATTTGCTAGCATGTTTTTGGTAAAAAAAAATGAGACGATGCCTAAATATTAATTATACTTTATTATTATGTCGTTGCATTGGGTAAAATAGGCTACTGAATGCGTGTACGTTTGTTATGTGCATAGTTCTTTTAAGAAATAAATGAATCAAATTGTCCGACATGGTCAAAAGAACATGTCAATAAGCCCACCGCATTTTGTTATTGGTGCAATGAAATGCCATTAATATATAACGTGATACTTATAATTACACCGAGCAAAGGATCGGTAGTCGAGTGTGTTACTTTTGGTTCAGAATAGTTCACCCAGGTTATTTCGCAATCGTCCAGGGTACATTGTTGAGTAATACTTGAATTAGGCCCGGTATGTGGTGGCTAGCACTTATAGGCTTGAAGAAGCACTGCCATATCTGCTGCTTAGCAGACCATGCAGTAAATCGTTCTAAGTAACTCTTGTTCAAACAGTGCACGCACGCCCTTTCAGTCAGTTGCGCATTAACATTTCAGAGGTTGGTCATTATTGCATTCGTTACAAGATTTATGCATTCCGTAGATTTTGTATTTGCGTAGTCTTCCTCTACGACCCTCAGCAAGTAGACGGACGGCTGCATACATGTCGACACAAAGCGTGTTGTCTACTTAGTTCTGTTAACGATAACTTACTGTTAATAATGTAGATGATAAGAATTCATCAAATTGAATTGACTAATTTGGTGACCTTTTGGTAGGGACAGTAAAAAATCACGGCAAAAAATAGCAAAAAAACACGGCAAACTTTCGTGAAAATGGCAAAAATCACTTCAAAGTCACAGCATCAAATTACGGGCTCATAAACCATTACTAAGTCTATAAAACTTAACATCCAGCATTGACGACCATCATTACATGAAGTGCAAAGTTTTCATTTGTAAAATTTTGTCGCTGCGGAGCATTAAAATGCAAATTTATCCGACGACGTCACGGTCACATAGGCCTACACTGTATAAATATTGAGCCAGTAAGTAACAAAGCATACGGACTTTGGTAGCACTAGCCAAATTAAATATTTTTGTGTTGAAATCACACCATTTTGTTGATTAAAAACGAAAATTATTGTAAAAACATAAAAAAGTAAAATCACGGCATTTTGGCTAAAAAACACGGCAAAACACGGCATTTGACCAAAAATCGCGGCTTTCGTGATTTCCGCGTTTCCGTGATATTCTATTGTCCCTACCTTTCAGCAATCGTTGCTGCCTTCGTCGGAACAATATCTTTTCGCCACTAGATGTCGTTAGGGCGAAAGCGTTGTCATAGTTATGAGAGTGTGGCTATATGTAGGACCCCTCGTCTCGGTTCATTGACTTTTTTTTACTTTTGTCTTATCAGTCTACAGGGTGCGGCAAAAAGTAGCCCCCTTAAGTTTTCCGCCATTTTCTCAGCAACCACCAAGAATTTTAACTTGAAATTTTACAGGTTTATTTCACGAAACGTTTCACATTTAACTGTGAAATGAAATATGATTCTGTTGAAAAACAACAAAATTATAGACTTCTGAACATGACCGCCCACCGATTTTTTAGCATTAAAAATGTCTAAGCTAAAAATGCTATTCAATTTTCAAAAACCGGTCACCACGTTACTGCCGATGACGTCACAGTGACGCCTCGACAAACAGTAATTTATGTTATTTATAAATTATCACTAAATTATCGTTCTATTGAAGCAATCGCCGGCTGCCCACCGGGTTCATCTTCCAGCAGAACGACGCGCCAGCACACGCAGCGCGCAAAGCACGGAATTAACTGCGGGCCAACTATCCAGATTTCATCACAAAAGACCAATGGCTTCCAAATTCGCCGAAAACAAACCCAGTGGACTATCGCGTGTAATGTGCAATGTTAAAGGCTTACCGCAAGCTTAAAACAAAGCCGAAAACAATCGCCGAACTCAAGGAATCGCTTTAGGTTATCTGGAGCAACCTACCACAAGGACCGATCGACAAAACTGTGAAAGACTTCTCAAATTAAGCGACTGAAGGCTTGTGTTGGGGCTTGGAGCTGCTGTCGGTGGACACTTCGAACATTCACAGTGACAATGGAATCTTGGCATCTGATTATTAGTAAACTCTGTTGTTTGACTTGTTTCAACGATGTCATTGAACTGGTGTTGTAGCTTGAACATTTTTTTCACGCTGAAAAATCGGTAGGCGATCATGTTAAAAAAACCTATAACTTCGTCATTTTTAATGGAATCAAATTTTGTTTGACATTTAGCCGTAGAACAATTTAGTAAATAAGTGTGTAAAATTTCAGATTAAAATGCTAAACGGTTGCTGAGAAAACAGCAAAAAAAACTTTAGGGGGCTACTTTTTTGCCGCACCCTGTACACTGCATGGCTTAACGTCACTGAACGGATCGAGATCCGGCTGTGTGTCCAGGTCTACAAGTGTCAGTACAGCATGGCTTCTGGATACCTGATCAATCTCTGGCGGGCGACCTGTCCCTAGCAATGACAGCCACAAGCATCTTTTACCGCAAACCGTGGTTAGCTGCAGGTTCCACGATCAAAATGACAACCTACGGAAGCCGTGCTTTTGGCCATGCCAGACCATCTATTTGGAACGCTCTTTGGAACATTCTTAAATGCAACACACACACACACACACACACTTTTTGTCTACTTTTAAAGGCCATTTAAAACATTTTTGCTTCTCGTTCTATTAACACATCGAGCGCGTTCGAGGTTATTACGGTTAACGCGCTATATAAATACTCATTCATTTACTTTTTATTTACTTATTCCGCGATTAACTATTAATGATATAACAACGTTTGTAGATGTGTCAGCGGCGGTGGGTGCACAATAACTAACTACTGCAGGTGCAATAACAGATAATACAGCAATACGCATCATGTGATCGAGACAAGTTCGACAGACGAGCAAGCGAGCACCGACTGAGGTAATGATGACGTCATCACTGCTGCTGAGACAGGTGCTCGTGATGACGCTGCTGCACTGCACCACTGCCAGTAAGTAACGAAACACACGACTGTTTAGTAGTCTGATACTTTTTTGCGTATTATCAGTTTACTGCTATTTTTGTTCAGTTAAAAGAATATCGAATGCTAAACAACACAGATGTAGTCACAAAAAGGGGCGACGCGTCGAAATCTAGCGAAAAGCAGCATCATACTTGAATTTTTGCATGTTTTGCTGTTTGCTTTAAAACCGTAGTATACAAAATACAACAAAGTTATTATCCTACACGTCAGAAATTGTTGTAAATTTGTTAGTTTTTAACTGTAATTTTTTTTCCAAAAAAGCCAACTTAGTTTGTCTACAATAAAACTCTCAGTATTATTCTGTGATGCGAGAACTTATAGTTTAATAACTGGCAAAACAAGAAAATACATTTTATTGGCAGTCACCACAGGGTTAGGGTGCGGTGTGCAAGATGCCTATTTACGTTTCGGCTTTCGCTGGTACTCATTGTGTTTCCCTACGAAAGGATGGCCAGACCGAGTTTATTTTGTAAAGTTAGCTGTCAAAAAATCATTGTTACCACTTTTCAGCTTTAAATTGTAGATCAGTAGGCCTACATTTGTGTCGCTATTGTCCAGTTCTTTACGGGTGTCGGAAGAACTTAAATAACACATGCATATTACGCTTATATCACCGCGCGGTTATCACTCTCGTGTCATAAAAACTATAAATAAAGTGATAAATAGTGCGAATAAATGCCGTGGTGAGTGACTTGCATAATAGCTTTATAGCTATGCGTCAGCGGCGTATATCGATCGGTGAAGTAAACATACTCGAGTATTTAAGTTAGCATAGTTTCCGATCGCTGACTCATCTATTCAACCGAATGTCGTATTTTCTACGCTCATATCTGGCCAGGTTACATACAAAGCAGGGAGACGATGCAGCACACCACGCATTGTGCTCTAAATAACGCTATGACATGACAACGCGATATTTTAAGCACGTTAGCTAAGTCTTAGTGCACGCACAAGTTGCTTTATCGGGCCTGCAGCATAAAAACTGCTTCACCCAAAGCGTCGCACATTCTAGGTCAGCCCGCATGCAGTAACTGATGCGAAGCGCTCCGACATAAACATAACTTCATTGCAACAATGATAGATAGGACACGTTATTGAGAACCGTGAGTTAGGTACTGCACGACTCAAGACACACGTCCTTGTAAATCGCGCGCAACCTTCTGTGTATAAGTTTACCACGCAGCCACCATTGCAATCGCTCTCAAGACGTCTCCGTTTCTTCGGGCATGTGGCAAAGATGGGCGACTCGCAGCACATGTTCAGAGCTTACGTCGATCTACGGGCTACCCACGTCACATGTCCGTATGGACCCTAGAAGCTGACCGTCAGCCGCTCAACCACGGACTCGAATCAATGTGGCGACTTGCGCAAGATCGAGGACGGTGGAGGCACATCGTGGACACGGTTGCACTCTAGCCTGGGGCATGCCCGCGATGATGATGATGATGATGCGTGCACCAGGTTTGGCGGATCGGTGTGACCTAGAGGTCTGCACTGTGATGGGGACGTCGGGAATAGCGCGGATCGCGGGAAAACCGCGGTAAGAGGTGGGGACACCGTTCGCAGTGGTACCGCGGGTACGGAGTCATGTCTCGTGCGGTAACCTTGAGGATGGAACCCAACGCCGTTGGTAGCCAGTACCTCTGCTAAGAGATGCTCTTCTCTAGCAGAGCTTGCACTTGAAGAAAAATGAACAATGTTGTCTTGTAACTTTGCCGCTCGCTTATTATTCCTACGTAGGCTGCAAAAGTTGTAGTTTTTCTACAAAAAGCCTTTTAAAAGTCTTAACAAAACAATAAAATAAAAAAAAAACTGAAAGGCCTAAAACCTTACAACTATTTTAAAGGTTTTTCAACGTTGTCTGTTTATAGGTTGGTGGCATGGCGTAGTTGGTAACGCGTCTCGAATGAGACGAAGTTACTCTACGCCGGGCCCGGTTAGTACTTAGATGGGTGACTGTCTACAGTACGGAGCCAGCCAACTAGGTCGACTCAGCCTTCTACCCTACGTGGGATGGTAAAATGAGTACTGGCGGTGGTCAAGACCATCGCTAGGGAAGAAACGGCGAGTTCTGCGCAACAGTAGGTCCTGTGGCCAGGACTGCAAGTATACTGACTCAGTCGGTTAAAGGCGCTGGCTGTTAACTTGAGCTGGCCATCCGGCCGACTTGGGCTGTATGCTAGCTTAATTGGGC
>Ga0209367_1011073_pt1 | contig 12004 bp, 11 predicted proteins | sample WorMetLIZISLAND2_FD_187412 | JGI IMG/M metagenome (GOLD analysis project Ga0209367, IMG submission 187412) | Marine gutless worms symbiont microbial communities from Max Planck institute for Marine Microbiology, Germany - Olavius geniculatus... ... | reverse complement strand
AGGACTGTCTCCAGTTTTTAGGGGGGATCATAGGCCCTGACAGAGTTCATGCCAAAGCGTCCGAACATGCGTCTGTCCACCTTTGTGACCCTACGCATCACAGCGTTATCCTACTGACGGACAACAATTTCCTGCTGTGTGCTCACCCACATCGATTTTACATCACCTATGAACGTCAATTAACGGTCGTCGCCGCTACAGATCAGATCAAAGCATGCCGCCGCCTGCAGCCATTGTGCGCCGCTGTCTTACGGGCAGCCGGTCAAGAGCAGCGGCAGTGCACTCACGCTCCTTCACCAATAGTGTACAATACCGCGGCCTCGCACACCGCCTCGCTAATTACCCCGTTCCTCGCTCACACTATACCCTCCTCGCACCTCACACTTCACCGTTGCCGGAAGAAAAAGATGATCTGTTATTCTGATCCAGAAGTGGCTAAACAACGCCAGACTTGGAGCAAGAACTTGCTTTGATAACCGTAGCCCTAACCCTGACAGTAACCCATAATCATAACTCTAATTATACGGCATTATAAGTGACAGGAGATCGTTTGCAGCAGTTGTGTATTGCATTCGTACTTGATCTAATCATACTTTGGTGCTGGTGCTGTGTTTCTTGACACCAATTTGGTGTATATTAAACTGTAGTGTTAACGTCCTTTCTAACACTCTGAATGTCTTTTGCAGGCCACCTTCAGGTTGACTCTGGGATGACCGATGTCCAGTAGCGTTGCATGCTGTGAGTCCTGTCATAGTATTTTGGAGTGAGGGTGGAATGCCAGAAAATATGAAGCAGCCACTTGTCAGTGAAATCTGAACATGATTGTGCTCATAATTTTATGTGTACTGCTGTGGCTATAGGCTTAGATAGATTCTGCTATAGGTGATTATCAGCATCCACATTAAAAAAGTTAATTTAACTCATATTTTGTTCTTTATGCAGCTTACCCCAGCTAGGACAGGTTGGCATTGTCGCAGTCCTTTTAATCCACAACAACAGTGTTGCTTGATTAAATTCCACGTTAGATTTGATTAGTTTTTTTTGCAGTTGCACATTTTTGTTTATAAGTGCTTTTGTTGCTGCTTAGTGTCGATAGAAGTTTGCTGATATGTTGCTATGATGTTGCTTTTTTTCCTGTTGTCAGGCGTGGAAGACCCTCGGATCTCAGCGGAGGAGATGGACATCCAGCGCCAGGAGAACATTGCATACGAGTATCTTTGTCATCTCGAGGAGGCCAAAGTGTATGCTCAGTTTAGCTATTAATACTAATGTTATTATTTAAAATTTTTTATATGCACTAGCACCAAGCCACAAGTTTGAAAATTAAACAGACCTTAAATTACTGCAGAGGTTTTTGCTTTAAATCACTACGAGTTTGGTTTTATGAAAAAAAATTGAAAAAACTTGAGTTTTAGTTTGGAATTGGCACAGATCTGTTTTGTTTTTGTGGTTTCTGCTAGGAACTGCATATCAGTGATAAATACAGTCAACTAGTCAGCTACCCTGTGTATTGTGGGAGCAGTTTACACATAATTATTACTTTTGTATGAAATCGCATATATTGGCTTTTTACCTCAGATTGCAGTTTTTATGCACGAAAGCAGCTACTGCTTTCAGCGCATCTTAGCCATCGCAGTTCTGTCCGTCCGTCCGTCCGTCACACAGGTGGATTAGTCAAAAAACGGTGCAAGCTAGGATCACTAAATCTTCACCATCTGCTGCCTGGAAGACTCTAGTTTCAGGAACCGTAAAGCTTTTCCATAAATTCGAAGGGGGTCACCCCGAATGATGGTGCTAAATGAGAGGGTGGTGGGAAAATTTTTTTTAGATTTTTAGCCAATAAGTCGCTGTATCTCAGTAATGGTGCGAGATGGCCTAGGTTACTATTAATCACTAATAGGAAGTCGTACACTGGCTCTGGATTGGCACCGAATTCAATGACCTTGAATGACCTTGAACGCCAAAATAAGGGGTTTTATAGATTTTTTGGCAGGGTTGATGCGATTTAAATCAAGTGATTTAAATCATTGATTTAAATCAATTTTAGTCATGATTTAAATCAACAATAAAAATTACGATTTAAATCACTGAATATAAACATACAAATTTTTGTATAATGTGATGGTTGTTTTCAGTTTGCAATCTATTATTGGTATTTAGTGCACTTTAGTGCTTGCTAACTCGATTTATTTTGTTGACTACATTAACATTTGGCTATATCTGAGTTGGTAAGTTAGCTTTACCTGATATAATTCATCACAGTTAACATCGCCAATTACTCGGCCTTGACTCTTGCTAATTGCTCGTGTTGTTTTGGTAGTTACTTTCAGCAGTCAGCATGCTTACAGGTATTAGAAATGTTATGGCCTTCATCATTGTCTACTATTTGCCTTAAAAAGTCTGAAAAATTGCAGCTGGCCCCATAAATATTCACAAACATTAGAATGCATCACCAGGTTGAAATTGTAAATAGTTCTTTGCCAGGCTGCTATAAAAAATAACAAATGTAATTTAAAGAAAGAAACTCTAATCAAGGCCAATTACTGTCATCCACAAACTAGCAGATAAAGGTAACACATTGTTTATCACAGATAGCATAGGATAGTGTAATAATCTAATAAAAATAAAAAAATTGATTTACATCAAAAAGTCGATGCTTTCGTTTTTTATTTTAAAATCATGATTTTTATCAATTCTGCTTTTTGGCGATTTCGGGCTGCGACACACATTTCAAGAGCAAATTGCACCGGAACCAATTGAGATAGACAATGACATGAACAAACTGCATATGAAATTTTCATCATTGAACGTAGATTTCAACCTTCCAAGTCTCGATTTTCTAGGTTCAAGGAAACCTGCACATGAGGGCATCAAAGAGTGATATCCCTATAAAAGTCGTTATTTTATTGTTGTTGGCCAGTTTTTCATGACGTGAAATTTGAGCTAAGGCTTACGAGATGCGTGAAAGCTTATCGCAGTTCCTGTTCGCAAACTGTCAGTCTATCTCCAGCTGTTTTCACGAAAGACTGGCCAACAAGGGTAAAATAACGATTTTTACCGGGGTACCGCTCTTTGATGCCTTTATGCGGAGGTTTCCTTGAACCCAGAAAATCAAGACTTAGACCAACGAAATTTAAGTTCAATGCTAAAAATTTCATACGCAGCTTGTCTATGTCTATCTCAATTGGTTTCAGTGCAATTTGCTCTTGAAAAGTGTCTCGCAGCCCAAAATCGCCAAAAAAATCCATAAAAACCCCTATTTAAGCGTTCAAGTTATTCAAGGTCATTAAAATCGGTGGCAATCGAGAGCCAGTGTACAACTTACTATTAGTGATTAATAGTAACCTAGGCCCTGTCTCGCATCGTTACTGAAATACAGCGACTTATTGGCCAAAAATTGCAAATTTTGCCTACCCCCTCTCATTCAATGCCCTCGTTCAGGGTGACCCCTTTCGAATTTATGGAAAAGCTTTATGGTTCCTGAAACTAGAGTCTTCCAGGCAGCCTATGGTGAAAATTTGGTAATTCTATCTTGCACCATTTTTGACTGATCCACCTGTGTGAACAGACGGACAGGTGGATGGACAGACGGACAGAATGGCGATGGCTAAGATGCGCTGAAAGCAGTAGCTGCTTTCGCGCATAAAAACAGTTGCAGATAGGCATGGGCATGCTGCTTGTCACAACCAGCACTAGTGACAAGCTTTTCAGTTGTATCAACATTGATGACTTTGAAAGACCGTGAACTTCCAAAATAAGGGGTATTTGTTGATTTATGCGATCTTTGGCTGCAGCACACACTCCAAGAATGAACTGTGACGAAATTGCTGGAAATAGACTGACAGTTTGCGAGCAGGAACTGCTATAGGCTTTACTCGTCTCATGAGCATCAGCTCAAATTTCTTGTTAAAAACTGAAACCAAACTGACTGTCAAATTTCCGCACTTACCCTAGTTTATTGTAACTGGTTGGCATATAATTTGTGCATGTGTATGTGTGCGTATTCAATGAACAGTTGGATTGAGGCATGTATTGGTGAAGAGATCCCAGCCAGTGTTGAGCTGGAAGAAGGTTTACGTAATGGCGTGGTCTTGGCCAAACTTGCTCACTTCATCACCCCCGACAAAGTGCCGCTTCGTAAGGTCTACGACAAAGACCTGTCTCGATACAGTGTAAGCAATTCCATGAGCTTTTCTCTGCATATGCATTCTTGCCGCATTTGTTATAAAGTATTGTGATTAGTCTGATATGTTCACAACATATAAATGTGTTATTTATTAAGTTGTTTCAGTGATTGGTTTAGTTAAAATAATACAGAAGGATGAAAGGATCATTGCTGCTGTACAATTTGAAATTAAACTGTTTGATTTATTCCTACTGCTGCTGATTACTCGCTGCTTATATTTATACGGACATATAACATAAACTGTCAAAATGCGTTGGACAGACTCCGTGTTCATATGAACATTATCTTGTTAAAATTAATATAAGCTGTTGTTAATTGTATGGATAATTGGCTAGTTAACTACAAGCTATAGAGCCCTTAAGTTCAGGCAGTGTGTTATGATCATGTCTGTCTGCCATCTGCTGTGTGCGTATTGACTAATACAGATAGTGCTTTACATTGCAGCTGGCTAGCACATTATCTTTCGGCTTGCATTAACAGTATATGTGATGTTTTGTATATGTAATGATGCATTTGTCCATCTTCTGGTGAATGCAGTCAAGAGGTCTGCATTTTCGTCATACGGACAACATCAACTTTTGGCTGCGAGCGTTGGAAGACGTTGAACTGCCTCGGGTGGGTGCGGTTTATGATTCGCACGCTTTTAAAGTTCTGTTTGGTATTAATGTTATTCACTGTGACAGCGATGCAGCAATGTATTATTTTTTTGTAGCCACAGTCCACATATCCTGGTTTTGAAATCACTGCAGGCCAGAACTATTGGTGATTATTAGTGACAATAACGGCAGACATTCTATAAGGGTCTGTAGTTGTGTACATGTATGTTTTATGGAGCTAAATGGCGTGTCCTTGTCTAAAGTTGGTGGTACACGCGACTGAAAAGAAGCCACAAACCATCAAGCAGTGCAGTAAATAAGTAACTTGCAAAATAAGTAATTTTGTATATCATAATTTAGTGTCGTTCTTGGACGTCAAGGGCCAGATGTTGCCTCTGGGTGGGCAGTTGTGTACCATTTACCTATAGATGTCATCATCCTGGCCTCCAACTATACTGTACCTACATGCAAAGTTTCAGTTTCAGATCTTTTGTGATTTCTAAGATATTGTTTGACAAAAGATCCATCAACCTAGCCAGTCAGTTAGTAACCTATTTTTATTAATTTGACAGTGAAGACCATTGGCTATGTCTTTTTTGTCGGTTCCACGTGTCCGCACAACCTTTGCCTCCCGCGATTTTAGCATTGCAGCCCCCACAGTTTGGAACTCACTACCCTCTAGCATCCGTTGTTCTACCTCTGCAGACACTTTCCGTTGCCTCCTTAAAACTCACTGCTTCCAGCAGGCCTACTGCTCCCCCTAGCGGCACAGCCAAGTGCCTCAGATTCGGCCACTGGCTGACATTGTGCACTTTAAATATGGACATACTTACTTACTGAGGAACAAAAACAGGGTTTTCAAGTTTTACTCACAGGCAGTTTAAACCGGGTTGAGCAAAACCCCCAAAACCCACCTTAGGTGGTTAAAACTGGGAAAAACTTATTTTTTGACCACAAAACAAATGTTTATAACATTAATGGAAAGAATGACTGACAAGAATTTGACATAATGTGTCCAATGAACAAGAATTTGACAGAATTTGACTTTGAACATCATGACAGATAAAAATGGACACATATTGATCAGCTACAATGAACATTGTGCAATGTTACTCGCCATAAAAGTACTCCACTAAGCAGAGATTACAAAGTCATATTGCACTAAGCAAATTCATATTGCAACATGTCAGTAGTGAAAATGAGAAAATATAACTAAATATAACTGAAACCTTTTGACTAGCATATTTACCTATTGACGTCAAAAATTGTAAAGTTCTAAAACAGTCAGTGATATGGGGCCATGGGCTACAAGTTAATTACAACTAGTATATTAGTAGGGACCAACCGAATTCACGGAAAAAATGCATGATTTCACGGCAGAATTTTTAAAATGTGTCAAATATCACGGAAAATTCACGGGCCCACAGAAGTTATTTCGAGGTGCTGCGCTAATGCAAACGAAGAAATTTCAGAACAACGAATATTTACTACACTAAGTCCAGACTCAAGACAGTCAATGTCAACTACTTAGTGCTGAAGTGCGACATGTAGCAAACAGCAACATCTGTACAAAAGCTGCTGATAAATCTCTGAAATTGTCATAAATTAAACTAAAAGCGCTAAAACTCACGAAAAATCACGGATTTCACAGAAATCGGTGTTTTTCACGGTAGAAGGCCAATTTCACGGAAAATGTCACGGCTGTGAATTAAGTTGGTCCCTATATATTAGCAAGCGAAGTAGTCTGCATTGTGTTAGCAGCAAAGCTTTAAATTAATACTGATAGTCAACAACGAAACGTGAAAAGCCTTAAAGTGTGGTCTGTATGCTAACACTTAACAAACTAGCCAAAAAAAAACTACATCAAACGTCAAGTAACTTGATTATTAAAATTTGAACTCTGATAGTATTCTAAGGAAATTTTGAGGTATGCTTTTCTGACGTACTGTTTGTTAATTTTTTGGTTTATCTATGTATGATTACTTTGCACTGCAGAGCTAAGAATTGCATACATTGCATTTACATTGTGTATAATAGTCGGGAACAGAAGTCGAGAAACCTAAAGTAAAGTAAGTTCTACCCAGTTTTACCCACTTTTGTCCGGTTTGAACTGAGTTTCACCAACTGGGCTGGGCATAACCGGTTTTACCTCGGGTAAAATGCCAACCCTGAACGGAAAGTGTCTGTATGAATGTTGACAGACACTGAGTGCATGGGATTTAACGGAGCTAAGTCTGTAGTCGGTGATGAAAGACCTGACATGCTTGTTACAATTGTTTTTACAATGTAGGCTTCTATTGTCAGCATGTAATAGGTTTAAAAAGTATCAGGACAGGAAGTTGCAAATTTCTGACAAGGGAAATTCTGGGTGCTAATAATTTTAATGTCCACAAGTTTTCTCAAAATGGGGGATTTTCAGCGTTGCCATGTGTTGTATTTTTGGAAGACATTTTTCTGACAAGAACAAAGTTTTTTAGCAGGATAGATTTTTGGTCACGGAGGGGCGGTAGCACTCCGTGCCATGATGCTATTATTTATGTTATGATATATGGCAGTTTTTGTGTATTTGGTAGATTTTTTACCCAGAAACGACCGACATTTATGATCGTAAGAACATGCCACGAGTAATTTACTGCATTCATGCTCTCAGGTCTGTTTCATCTTTCACCGATCTATGCTTTTTGCCGAAGCCTGTTTCTTTTTCTGTACTTTCCTTCATGCACACTGTCTTTTTGTTTGTTTCTGTTCAGTTGAACTCTTCTGAGACATTTAATTTACTCTTCTCAGAACAGTATTGATGGTCATAAAACGAGTAGTAGCTGTAATACAAATTTATGAATTGCTGGTAGTGTTTTTTCATGCACACGACTATTTTGAATATATCGCATTTTTTGGTGGCGATGTCTCGCTGCTACAGTAAATATACGATCGAACCCTTACCACAGCAACAAAAACTCATTCGTAGCGATTTATAAGATGCTAAATTCAATTATACTTGTTATCTGGATATGTTATATTTGTGCTATATCTGTTTTCTGTGGTCTTTTGCTGGATAAATTAATTAATGGATAAATAAACAGCTTTCTAGAGTGCCGATGCGCCGTTGCTATGCCATATCTACAGTAAACATATTATCTTGACAACAGACGTACAATAATTAATGAGTAACTATTGGAACACAAAATGCGTATTTTCGGAACTTTATCATGCAACTGCTGATGCGAAAATTGTGTGACAGAAAAGCTTAAAAGTCGAACAAATTACTGCCAATCAGTACTGGATTGTTAAGCATTGCATATGACTGTGATGCCACAGTAGTTCGCCCGTAGGCCGAGCTTGGTTGACCAATCAGAGTCGCCCATGGTATAACCACGGCCGTTTAACTGAACGGGATCAGCTGATCCGAGTTCAACTTGGTGCAACGTAATACTGCGTGAACTTAGTTCAACTTTTGATCTAGGTTCAGCTGAACCGAGATCATGAACGATGTTGGTGCAACGCGCCCCTAATGGCAAATCGGAACTCAACATTTACATTTTATGTGTAGTTCTCTGTAATGTAAAATGTGACAACAATGTATCATTTGTACCAAAAATCCACAATACTGAAATTTTGTATTACGCCATTTAATTTGTCCGCATCACCTCTACTCCTACTGTTATGAGCTTTTGCAAACCAATTTGTTACACAGTAATGGTAAAAAAACTCTTTTTCATACTTTTCTGACACATGCATAAAATAAAAGGCTTACATTGCAAGTGATGGCTTTGTTTGCTAATTAAATAAAAATTAAAAAAAACAGCAAGCTGCTAAGTTACACAACTCAACATTTTCAAAATAACCTGTCGATTATGAACATCACGATCTATGTCGAAGATTGCAGATGGAAAAACGCACCTTGAAGCCAAAGTAGTTGTATCCGTAGTCGCGATCATAGATAATGGCTGAGTTGAGCTGATCAGCATTCTTCATGATGACGTCATGAGTTTCCGCGGAGATCATCGGAGATTGAGCCTGGGTTGCGGGATTGAAGTAATTGAACAGGTCAGCCATCACATCTGAACATACAAATGATACAGAGTTCTGTAAGGCACTGGCATTGTGTAGTGGTTAACATACTGTGTCCAATCAACATAGTTGCCCTATACTGGGCCAAGTTACTACAGCTAAACTAGCTATGCAAGTAACCAACCATGCACGTCTACTCAGACTTCCATCCCTTTTGGGCAGGCAAACTACCTCGTGCCTACCTGGCTAGACTGGCTGGGATTAAGGTGGGGGTAAATCATCTGTATTGGGTGGAAGTTGTGTGATCTTATATGGCACGTATACATCTCTCAGACACATCCTTTAACTTTTTAAAGATTAAACTGCTACAAACATCAAGGACTTCTTCTGTCTCTGCTACATCAGTCACAAGTATTTCACAATTTCTTTGCTTGTCACAATCTCAGTCTGAGATTCTTGACCTGTTTCTTTCCTGGATTGGACAATTCATCATAACATGACAGCATCAATCACAAATCACTAAATGCTGGCTTTCATGTCAAATACAGTACTTCCCCTGACTCTATGCCCTAACAAGCTGAAAAGTACAATGCAAACACTTCAAAAATGGCCAAACCACAAGCACTATATACCTGTAAATACTTTCTTAGTTTCTTTGTGGAGATTTGAGACAGCGATCCTAGCAGCAAGCACAGCGTAGTCTGGATGCTTCGTTGTCATTGTAGCTGCAGTCTCGGCAGCCAGATTGTCTAGCGCGACAGTTGTGACACCCGGATGCAGGCCGTCAATCACTTTCAGCGTTATTGCAGCCTGCCACAGAAACAAAACAAACACAGTGCAGCTGCCGATTCAGTAGCATGACATCACTAGATTTTATTATTAACAGCCCTCTATCCTTTAGTTGCGGACTATCGTAATACCTTTTGCTAAATTCTACTTCAATTAGTGAGTGAGTGAGTAGTTTCTTAACGGCAGATCAGCACAAAATAGGCCATTCAGTGACTAAGCAACGTCAGAAACACAGCATGAAAGGAGTAACTAACAAGAATTTGAGCTAATGCTCACGAGACACGCGAAAGCCTATAGCAGTTCTGGTCCAGTAGTTTAGCTGAAAATTGGGGTATTCACGCTAAATTAATATACAAATACCAAATTCTCTATCTGGATCGCATAACGATAGTTTCGTGGCGTCACCTTGTGAATGATATAGACTAGTTTCGCAGCTCGAAATCGCCAAAAAATCCATAAAACCCCCTATTTTGGCGTTCAAGGTCATTGAATTTGGTGCCAATCGCGAGCCAGTGTACGACTTCCTATTAGTGATTAATAGTAACCTAGGCCATATCTCGCACCATTACTGAGATACAGCGACTTATTGGCAAAAAAATCGCAAATTTTGCCCAACCCCTCTCATTTAGCGCCCTCGTTCTGGGTGACCCCCTTCGAATTTATGGAAAAGCTTTACGGTTCCTGAAACTAGAGTCTTGTGGCAGCCAACGGTGAAGATTTGGTGATTCTAGCTTGCACCGCTTTTGACTGACCCACCCGTGTGAAAGACGCACAGACAGACAGACAGACGGACAGAATTGCGATGGCTAAGATGCGCTGAAAGCAGTAGCTGCTTTCGCGCGTAAAAATCCACATTGGCATAAAGTCTTCAGTTATCTTAATTTTCATGAAAATTTGGTACTGGCAAATAATTCATACTTCAGAAATCATAGATATCCTACACATCAGCAGCAAAGCTGGAAAACTGACCTTCATACTTGACACTAGAAACTGTGCAATACACGCAACATACCGGGTCCACGAAGTCCATGTTGAGGCCGTAGCACAGTTTTGAGATTCGGAACGTGATTTTGTCAAAATGAACTTCCTGGTGGCGTCCATCTGAAATGAAGTACAACACGCTCACGTAGAAATAACAACTTATGAAAACAAGGAAAATGCCATACCTGCAATAAACTTGAGAAGCATGACAGAACATCTATCTGCTATCAGTCTACGGGGAAAGTGGAGGGGGTAGCCTTTCTAGACAAAAGCATTTCGTGCAGTATTGCGACGTGCACTTACAGATAAAACTTACGGTACTTACCGCGTTTAACGACGTACATTCGCGCCTTGTTGACCGGCATTTTTATGCAGCTAACAATTTCTGTTACCGAAGTAACCTAAATTTCTGCGGTATCACTGAATCCGTGCTGAATCCTTCCCCCGAATCGCTGTCACAGATCGATGACAGGTTCTCTTGAATTTGCCGCCGCCTGCGACAGCGCCTTCAGCTGATGGTCCTGCTAAAACGCGAAACTAACTCACATGAATTACCGTTTAGTGATTAGTCTTAACTTTTTAATTAAATCAGTTACTATTTAGGTACAGTTTACAGGTGCGATTCGTCAACTAGTTACGCCAGTTTTCGATTATATAATACTGCATCGTCGGATTTACGGTTATCGCTTTAACCGTTCCCGTGTCAGTTCAGTCTAAATCGGTGAATAGTTGGACTTTTCTGTTTCAGTGGTGTACTGATTCTCCCGCCAATTTTTCCTGGGTTAGTGGGTCAGCTGGTCAGGGTCATCATTGTCAATGGTCATTGACCTGTTGGACTGTGTGACTCGTTGTTTCCCAGCATGAACAAAAGAGACCCGAACTCCAATCAAAGTTCGATTAGAATCGTCTACCGTGCCACCGGCATCGAGCTTCGGTTTAACACAAGAAGCCCAGCTGTCGCTAGAATAGCCGCGCGTACTGGTTGTCACTCAAGGTCATCCAAGGTCGATCATTTTCATTTTCATCTGAAAGGGTGTATGCCACTTCCTATTAGTGATTAATAGTAACCTTGGCCGTATCTCTCACCGTTTCCGAGATATGGCCAGTCTTCCGTTGAAAATGCACAATTTTTCGGTGCAAGATAGGGCCTATAGGTTGCTATTGATCACTGGTCAGATACTGTCTTTCAAATGACATTAAAATTAATGATTTTGGATGACCTTGAACGCACGATGGTGTGCCAATCGTGCGGTTTTGTGGCTACGCGGTAAGTCGCAATAACCATCACTACATATGCGTAGGGCGCGACAGTCATCTTAGCTAAGAGCTTGTAAATTTATGTTAATTAACTAAATTCAGTGAAGCAAAAGTTTCAATATTCCGTTAAACTGACAGTGGTTATTTGACAATCGAATAAATTTAAGTAACTAAACTGTATATATAG
>Ga0209367_1011072_pt1 | contig 12004 bp, 5 predicted proteins | sample WorMetLIZISLAND2_FD_187412 | JGI IMG/M metagenome (GOLD analysis project Ga0209367, IMG submission 187412) | Marine gutless worms symbiont microbial communities from Max Planck institute for Marine Microbiology, Germany - Olavius geniculatus... ... | reverse complement strand
GTCTGTTCTGATGAAATCGGGACAGTTAGCTCGCAGTCAGTTTCCTGCGCTGAGCGCTGTGTGTGCTGGTGCGCGGTCCTGCTGGAAGATGAATCCGGTGGGTACCGGCGATTGCTTGAAAAGAACGACAATTTAGTGATAATTTATAAACAAAATAAATTACTGTTTGTCAAAGCGTCACTGTGACGTCCTCGGCAGTAACGTGGTAACCGGTTTTTGAAAATTAAATAGCATTTTTAGCTTAAACATTTTTAATGTTGAAAAATCGGTAGGCGGTCATGTTTAGAAGTCTATAATTTCGTCGTTTTTCAACAGAATCATATTTCACTTAGCAGTTAGATGTAGAACGTTTCTGTAAAAAAAACCTGTAAAATTTCATGTTAATATTCCAAGCGGTTGCTGAGAAAACGGCAAAAAACTTTAGGGGGCTACTTTTTTGCCGCACCCTGTATAATAGAGTTATTCTGGCGGCGCGTTACGTCAGCAATGGTCTCGCTAATATAACCAGGTGAGTCTCCGGTGCCCTGCGTCACGCATGCTTCAACGTTTTACCATGGAAACCACTGCCTTATAAATTGCTTAACTAGCTGGCATCACAGAAGTCTCATTTCTGATCGTTCTGTCGCTGACAATTCTGCTCGCTCTAAGTTTTATTTTATTTTTTTATTATTCAGTTAACAAATTTTCATAGAACGAAAATGAATAATTTTGTATTCGTTTTCGTTCTTGTTACTTGAATATCTCTGTCGGTTTCGCCTTTCTCTGCAGGCGTGGCGCCTAGCGAGCTTGCGCACTCAATGGAATGAAGTAGTAGGGCAAGTAGGCCTAGGTAGTAGGTACTAAGGTAGTCGTTGAACTCGCCGCCCGTCGCGACGCCAACACAACACGTATTTAGTTGTTCAAGGCGGCTACACGCGGTTGCCGTGGCTACATGCAAACAACAACAAAAATGTTTTCACATGTTTTGCATACGTTTTGCGTTTTATTATACGCGTTTTAGCCGTGCGTGATCGTGCTGAAATGTTTTGAAACATTTTCGTTGACGTATTAGTGGCGGGGGTTACCTGATGCTTCTTCTTGCGCGCTCTGCCCTAAAGCCGGTTTAATTGATGATGGTGCTATTTGATCTGGTTTTCAGTTTTTCTCTTCAACTACTGGTGGTAGCTGATCTTTTTGTTTTTTTTTGCTCTATGAGTAGGTCTAACATCTCCTTCCTTTGTTTTCCTCTTGTCCGTTTTCCTTTCATTTTTTCTCTAGTACAGTCATGGGTAAACAGTCATGTCTTGGGACATGTCCTATCAGTGGCGTATTTAGGATTTGGTAAGGGGGGCATGGCGAGCGCGTGGAGCGCGAGCCTATAACGGGGGTCTGGGGGTGGAGCCCCCAGCGGGATCCAGGGGCAGAGCCCCTGGTCGGGGGGTCAGGGGGCGAAGCCCCCCTGAAGCTGAAACACTTTTTGCTTCTAAATGTCCAATGGAAACCGCAAATTCGCCCATTTTTCTAAAATTTGGAAACACAAAAGACCATCAAACATTGTTGAATTTTGCAATTCTTGCTAAAAAATGGCAAAGACACACCTTTTCATATAAAGTCGCCTGTAAAAAATTTTTATGGTCGGGCCAAAGGGGGGCATCACACCGTGCCCCCCCCCTAAATACGCCACTGTGTCCTATGTAGTTGTCTTGTCGTTGCTTGATGACGTAGAGCAAAGAACGTTCTTCATTTGACACATGTGCTGTTCAGCTGATTTTCGCCATTTTGCACCAAATCCACATCTCGAAAGCTTGTATACGTTTAATGTTTTATTTTCTATGCGTCTACGTTTCTGAGCCATCAAGAGCATCACTTCAGAGTTCAGACTAATGTTTTCACTATCTTTTTTACGTCATTTGATGCAGGATTGAATAATAATTTTCTACAAGTAGCCGGGTTAGAAAAGTTGAAGCGCAGGCAAAAAGTTGCAATTTTCCCCCATACAACTGCAAATTTTTCGCAGAAAAGGTTGGGGGTGCTCAGAAGTTTAATTTTTCCCTAGATATTTTTAAAACGGCGGATTTGCAGTCTCAATCTTTGTATTTTTGTAAGCAAATTTTCTCACAAACTGAAATTTAGGGGGAATGATTGCCTCCTTCTTATTCTGGTACGACGCGACTGGGCGATACCTGGCTAGCTTTAGGCCGTGAACTTGCGTGAAGTGCGATCACCTATCTGCGTTGGAATGCGGTTGGCGCGTACACGTACGTACGTCAATTGGGTGGCGTACGTACGCCTAATCAGTTTCACGGCGCAACACGTGGACTGCTGCTGCTGCTGCTGCACACGCCATTAACGTAATAGGAAGCATGCGCAACGACCATAAACGCACCTTGCACCGTACGACGCCAAGTCAAATCAAGTCATCAAGCTAAACCACTCCAACTTCCTTATTTCACTAGTTATACTGTACAACTTCGCTACACGCCGCACCCAGTCCAATCTAATCCGGGCCACACTCTCACAACCAGAGCGCCGATTTGCCACCCATACTTCTACCATCGGCGTCGTGGGTCAAACAAAGCAGGCGAGGGAGGAAGTTGCAATTTTGCGACAGATAAGATTAAGGGTGCTAAACACTTTAATTATCTGTCATAGCATGGGACAGATTATAAAATCACTTGCGTCTGTTTGTCTGTCAGTCTGTCTGTAAACACTCCTTCGGCCGCAATTTTGATTCGATTTTGATGAAATTTTGCACAGTGATTCGGAGCCCGAAAAGTAAGATCGAGTTTGTTTGGGATAAAAGTCTGATAACTCCTTCCCCTGTTTTACCCCAAATTTTTAAAAATTTGCATTACGGCCTATGGGGACTTCAAAGCGGTATAACTCAGTCCCCGTAAAAGATTATTGCGAGCTGTTTGCACCTACCCCCTATGTTTGGGCCGGGCTATACGATGGTGTCATTTAAATTTTTTCCCTGCAGACCCATGTTGCCATAGCAACGAGTTTTGGGACAAAATTGACTATAACTCGGCCCCCGTGAAAAATAATTGCGCGTTGTTTTCATCTGCATCTTTATTTTCGGGTTCGGACTATCCCATGGCGTCATTTAATTTTTTCGCCTGCCGAGCCCTGTTGCCATGGCAACGAACTTTGGGACAAAAATGACTACAACTCGGCCCCCGTGAAAGATAATTGCGCCCTGTTTGCACCTACCCCCCTTATACGCAGCGTGGCAATGGGACAGATACCTCGTTCCACAGAACGTTTTTCTAGTTTTGCTTCTAATTTTTTTTGAAAAGACGAGTTTTTAGCTTCAAACTTTTTATTTCGTGACAAAAATTTTCAGACAAAAAAAATTTTACCACAATTTTTCGGCAACCCAAAATTTAAGAGGAAAGGGGCAATTTAACGTGCAAGGGGCAAGTGCCTTTTTGTTATCCTGCCCCGATACCACTAATACTTACTAAACGAATATCACATCTCAGTGGCTGTAGTTTTTTTTCTTCCATTTTGGGATTTGTATTGTTTTAAGGCCTATACCGAAGTCGACGCCTGTTATACTCTGCAGAATTATAACATAACGATTTTTACTTGACGTTTATAAACGTTTTTCTTAATTTTTAACTGATGGTTTTTCCCTTAGAGTTCGTAATTTCTATGACACTTGAATTGTGACATCGATATCGTTTACGCTTACGGGAAAATACAAACCGTTAAAAAGTTTGCGCAGACCTTCATCCGCATTCTGTCCCAAAACTGTGTCACGCATTCGATTCCAGACAAACTTGTTTGTTCTAGTTTTTTTGGCCAGTCTTGGGGTGGTCCATAAATGACGTCACGTTCGGAGGAGGAAGGGGTTTACATTATTGTGACGACGTGTGACGTAGAGGAGGGGAATTTAAAAAGTGTGACGTCACACACGTCACATCTGTGGAAAGGCACAATAGACAGCCAAATTCACGGTGCCAACTCGCCGTATGTGTCAGAACGAGGAACATTTAGGAACATTCTGCTTAATTTCACCCAATTTTATGCATTAAATTGACAGTAAACAATTATGATAATGGATATAATTTTATATATAAGAATTACGATATGCTGAAACTCATCTTTGTACTCTACACAGACTGCGGGGGGTAGACGTTTGTAACGTCATATTTGAAGGGGGGTCCAGGGAAGTGTGACGAAGTGTGACGAAGGGGATTAGAGGGGTAAATGTTTTCTGACGACTTCTCCAGCGGAAGGCTGCAGCAGCTGGCCAGGTCGTCTGCAGAGCACTCAAAATGGTCGACACACAGGGAGAGAGAGGGAGAGAGAGAGATTATGGTCCGTTCGTGATGACCGCTGCGTGCCTGCACGAAATGCCGTAGAGCGGTATTTTGAGGCGACTCAGTCAGCGCGCCAGTCGCGCGGAAACGATTTAAGCATTAAGTGCATTGAGAGCTGCTGCTGCTGCATGGAATAGGCGCGCTCGGGCAACAACGAACGGACTGGAGCTCACAGGGTTGATTGAAAATGCCGGAAATGAAAATGCAGGACATGAAATTGCAGGACAAAAAAGATATTTTGATAAAAATAAATTACATTACAATGCAGTCCGCAATTTTTTTTCTCAAAACGAGTAAGAACACAAGTCAGAATTTAGAGCCGGCGATTGGACTGTTTCGTATGTGCTGAAGCCGGTTAAATATGGCAACCATGGTTTGATCTTAAACATTTTTCGAGTCGAAAAAGTAACAGGATACGGGGGAACAATGGTGCAACTAAATTTACTTAATTTATTTAACCGCCTGAAACATTTGCCGTTCTTTAGCTACTTTTATGTTTTGCAATTTTGTGTTTTGCATTTTCATGCTCTGTTATCTTGTCCGTCAATTTAATGTGTGTCATTTTCAGCGCGCCCAGCACGCAGCAATCGCCGGTGCAGGGCGCTCGACATAGCTAAGTTCAGGGCTGGAAAATTGAAAAAAAAACAAATTTTTGGCAAATAAAAAAACTTTAAAATTACCAAAAGTTTAATTTTTTAGGTTTTTAAAGTTGTTGTTTTTTGGTAACATTTATTACATATTGTATTTTATTTAATATTTTAGTCGTATTTTTTGATGATTTTATCTTGCTATAGTTTATAGAAAACTATGTGATTATGTGATGAACAAAATGTAAAAAATGTTTTTTCTGGGTCGTAAATTTGAGCACGGTGTTTATGAGATACTAAACCAAAAACATTTCAAAACTTTTTAAAACTAAAAAAAATTTAACTTCCAGAAATCTCAACATTTTCATTAAAAACCTAGATTTTTTAGCCCTTTGTCGGTCGGTGGCTTTAAACTTAAGACCCACGCGTCAGAAACCGGCGCCGGCGAAATCAACGCAACTCATCATCATTATCATCAAAATGTTCGTTTAATTAAAAAAATGACAAACTCGGAAATCTGGCGTCGATTAACTTTGTACTTTAGTTTTATCTAAGAACTTATATATTTAACTTAACCGCGTGTGTTCTTCACATACGCGTTTCTGTACTGTAGTTTAACGTTACCTACTTACTCACTTAATACATTTCATTGTTCGGTTTTATTTCTGAGTTTTTTCAGGCGCGTTTTCAACCATCACTGTAAGTCTTGTCGCTGTTCTATGTTACCTCTTGGCATAATAAACAACTATGACGACGACGTCGATGACGATGGTGATGATGTGCTTTGTCCCAAGTTTCTGGTGCGTTTGTTCGTCCATCCATTCGCTAGCTGTTGAAATTGCGACATACAATGCAATAACTCAAAAGTACGCAGAAAGAATTCAAAAAGGCTAAAAAAAGTTAAAGACCGTTCGTGCAAAGCCACCGCAAAGCTACAGGGCGTTACTTGCCCATGTATAAAACGATTTGAAATCACACATCGGTGCTACCTGCCACCCGACACAGATAAACGCGTCTAACCATACATGACGGTACTTGATTTACCTACCCCGAAAGACTGGTGACTGGTTATAGGCCTATACCAAAATGCCGCGGTACGACTGGTCACGAACGCATCGAGACGAAACCACATCACACCACTGCTTCGCGAGCATCGCTGGCTGCCCATCCAGCAACGTATCGACTACAAGCTGTGCATAATGGTTCATCGTTGTCTGTATGAACGAACGTGCTCCATGATCCATTTTATCTGATGAAGCTGGACACAGCCGAGCTCGACTCAGGTGGGCGGAGTCGAGGACCGTGTCAGTACTGCGCACACTTTCATGACTTGGAGATCGGGCGTTTGCCGTCGCAGCGCCCCGTGCGTGGAAGTCTGCCGTTTGCCCTTCCCTCAATCGACTCTGCTGACTGTTTCAAGAAAATTTTTTTAAAAACATTTTTTTAAATATCGCTTTTAATTTGTGATGTTTTGCTTACTTTTTTGCCGTTGTTCTGGTTGTTTGTTAGGCGTTCTTGTCGTAATTTTATTGCACTTAAGGCGCCCGAAACTTGACATTATTGGTTGATTGATTGAGATAAACGTAAAAATACGGTTATTGTGAAAACAGAAATAAAGCCATATATGCAGAAGCAACGTTACAGATTTCTTCAGACAGTTTTCATGCAACAATCCGAACAATTTCCTCGCAAAGACACCGTGATAGATGACCACACGCGTCGGTCGTTTGATCGCGAGGTTTGGCTGCTGTTGCTGGCGGCTATAGGCGAGGAGGAATATATACAGACGCGTTGATGCATTCCGCGCGTAGCCAGTCATCATTCTTGATGGCATAGGCTACGCTCCGCCGGCGAACTCGTGCACAGATTCTTTGTTAAATACAAGATTTTCAAACACATTTGCGGTTGCTCTGCTAAAATTACTTGTTTTCTGCTGAACGTGTCATTGATCTCTGAGATAACTTGCCTGCTAATCGAATCGACATGATGCATTTTGCCTAACTAATTTCTTTCCAAAGTTCAAACATTTTCTATAAACCTAATCAATTTCTCTTCTCCATTTTTCACGAGTACCACAATTTTCCTTCTATTTTTGCAGTGCACTGTCACGTGCTTAATGCTTGTACGTGTCAGTTTTGGTTTTATTATTCAGGGGAACCACTGTAAGAGCAGTTTGTGTTTGTTCCGGTTCCGGCCGCATTACTGCTTCACTGTAGGCTAGTGATTCCCGTTTATATCGGCCTTGACAATTTAAAATGAAAAAGACGACGACGACGATAATGCAGTTACGGTAGCAATGTATCTTTATTTGCCAACAAAAGAAATGACACATCGATGACGCAGTACTATAAGCTAGACAGAAAGGGCCCCGAGAAGCACTGGCAGATGCCCACAGACAACAAAAAGTGAAACACAAAAGCACAGTTATAAAAAACACAAACGAAGTAGGCTACTCCTAATGATTCAGCGCCGAGAAACCGCATTATGTTTCGTTAGCTTAAAAGCAAGCCGTTCCATATAACATGCTGGTTAAAAAAAAGTTAAGACAAACACTGCTGGCTCATCTTGGCTTAAATAATAATCCTATATGGTAGTTTTGGTATCAGTGAACTCGAAAGTCATTAAATTTGACAGATGCAAAACTTAGGATTATTTTGTAACAAAATATCAAGTCAAGAATCAAGACACAGCAGTAATTCGACTCTAAGCAGATGCAAACGTTTCTCATAACCCAAACATCTCATACCAACCAGTCTCGTTGTAAAACGCCGCCCACAGTATGATAGTTTCCACAAGTCGCCACTACTGGGCAGCGGAGTGGAATGCATGCAGTCGCACCGCACCGGACGTTTATCATAGATCCACGAAGTCGCTGTTGCTAGGCACTGCAGACCGATGTGGTGTATATCAGATCAGTTATTGCGATGATGCCGAGTAATTATAACAAATAGAGACCCTTTGAATGTCGACGGATAACCTCCACTCGTTCCACGGCTAGCTAAGCCCGTCAAGCAGATCTAGCTACACAATGCACAAAAATAAATGCACAGTAAACTTCGTTAAGAGAAATCCGAGTGGCAGTATAAGAGCGTTGCAGCCGCGCTACAGATCTACGTTGCAATGATTCCGTGAGCGTATACGAAACAATTAATTATAATTTGACAGATTTATAAAATGCTGGCCGAAAACCCCCGAAAAATTTGACACTAGGTATATGCATAGGCCCATATTATCTGCAACATTGTGTTCTGAGTCAACTAAACATTGCATAGCAAACTGATTTCGTGTGAAGCGTAGCCCAAAATAATAGTCAAAATTGTGCGATGAAAGTTGGAATTAGTGAAACAATTTCTAAGTTTTCGCGCTTCGATTTATTGTGTTTCGCCAAAATTTTCATGAATCTTTTTATAGCCCCATCAAATACACAGTTTAGTGTGTTGTATCGTTATCACATTTTTTTGTGGCTGCATATTTGTAAAAATGTCGGTTTCATAGATTTGACCAATTGAATTTTAATGCAGACTGTGAAAATTGTATTTACAATTTTGCATAACAATGCAACTATTGCGCATTACTATGCGGCTGTTCTATAGGCTGCATTAAAATCCGTCTTCAGTCTGTCTTGTGCGGGTACTTAACTTGAAAACAGAAAAAAAAACATACAAAAATTATAATTGATCTTAGTTGACACCAGCGTTAAGTTTTAGTAATTAATTCATGACGCCTCGAACTTTTCCACAAGTTGAAGACACGGTCGCATAAATATCAGCAATGTGTTCTCTACTCAATCTCGCGCACTATGATGTCTGGATGTCTGCAGCAAAAGCAATAATCTCGCAGTCGTTAGCGCCTTAAGGAAAAATGCAAAAAATACCAAGTCCGTCAAAAAACTATCATACATACAGTGTACATGAAACTAACCACCGAACGACAGTCAAGAGTAACCTTACCGTTAACTTTTTATATATGTAAAAAACATCAGTTTACAACTGTGCGTAAGGATGATGTGATAATATTAGTCCTCTAAAACAGCAAAAATCATTTGGGTAACCTTACACGGGGCTATGCATATGCGTTCCTACAATCTGACTTTAGTTGGTAATCACTAACATAGTCTAAAGCCTTCTTCATTTGATGTTATTTGTCGCAGAATCGCGTCACTTGACGTATTAAGCATAAAAATCGGTCTAACGGACTCGCCTGTAGGCGAGTTCAAGTACCAAAAAGGTGTAGTAAATTTCGAACACCTACATGGCGAGCAAAAACCCCTGGGCGAATTGAGCCCAATTCTTTTGGTGGTAGGCGTCCACGACTTAACCACGCCATTCAAATTTGGTGACGATCGGTTCAAGGGTTTTGGGTGGGCTGAGGGTCAAATTTGCCTTTTCCCATAGACTTTGAATGTCTTCCTTATAACACTCACACTATCGTGTTAGGTGTGATTATCCCCGTTTTTTTTGCTAACTAGGTTGAGTTTTACTAGCAGTAGCACTGACGCAGTCGATAGGGGGGGGAGTTTAGTAACTCTACTTACTGCAAGTCCATGCAGCGAAATCCACATTAAATGAAAACACACAAAAGTGATTTGATTCTATAGCTTCCTTATCTTATCGATAATGTAGCTATAGCCAATAAGAATGTCCCAGTAATTTTATCAACGAATAATTTTTGAGGAAAAAGCAGAGCAATGCAAAGATAAGTCTCGCTTGCTGGATACTCTATTGTTTAACTGGAAGTGTTCTGTAAGGCTAAAATGCGCCCAGTTCATACACCCTTTTTATCCCTAACTCCCCTCGATGCCTGAGTCGTCTCGTTCTTGAAGCAGTTGACCTGTTGCCCCACTGGAAGATTTTCTATGCCGCCGCACACGCTTGCACTGACCAACCGATTAATGATGTCGCGCGCGACCGACGGCAGAGGAGCGAGAGGTAACGTAATCACACATAGCTGAATGGCAGCATTTTTATAGACTTCGACAGAGAACGATAGAAAGGCCGCTGCTGCTGCATGGCTGCAACACGACCTCTGAGACTGATTAGAGAAGTGCTGTGGGTCCGTCGCAGCCGCCAGGCCAGCACAACCGGCCGTCAATGATCATTTCTGATCTGCATGGCATTCATGACCGTGAAAGACGATTTCATTTCTAAGCTATTTTTACGACCACAAATTCAGGAGACTCTCGCGTAGATGAATCCCTCGCTTTGGAGGTCATTTGCTCCAAATTTGCTGGTCTTCGTTTGCTGGCTTGTTGTTGCTTGGCCTTTGTGTAAATCTAGGCCTATTAGACCCAACTGTTCAAACATGTGCGGAAGTAATATATTGTTTTAGGCCTTGTTTCTGAAAGCGTAGACACAAAAATAATCTATTAGCCTACATTTTGGAGGTAAGCCGGGTCAGAATCTACACCATGGCTCCAAAAAACTAAGCGAAATTGTTTTAGGCTATCAGAACTTCATCAAATTCTCACAAACTTTGATAATTTTTGGCACAAAGATGGCCAAGGCAATAAGATTACGCGAGTAGGGCCTACGTGCAATCACTTTCCGCCTTGCCGTTAAAATTATCAAATTCAAACTTCGTAGAAATTTGACGAAGTTGCGACAGAACAATTTTTATTGGTGTATTGATCGAAAAGATAATACAATTTGTACATTTTTACAGCGAATGTTCTTACGGGTGTTAACATTCAGTTAGAATTTAGGATCTATAGCGTAGACTATTCTAGCTGTTAGTTTTTCTTACTCACTCAACCTAGCGCGTTTTATCGTCATTCACCAGAAGACGCATCTTATCTACCAACAAAAAAATCTGGGCCCACGGGTTGTATTCTTATGTCAGACGCGACTGGCTCATGAGCTGGTGATGGTTAAGGATGGCTTATATTTTCTGTCCGATATGAACTTTCTGCATTCTGATATTCTCAAGTCATTGTGTTTTATGTAGTGATTGATTGTTGATATGATGATATTAAGTTTTGTGGCAATGTATCTTTTTAATGCATTATTAGTGTGTAAGGTTAGCCTCTATAATTTATGTTGTAATTTTATTAGAGCCTAGTCCGTTCGGAAGCGATAGCTTTCGGAGCAAACTTATGTTTTACTGCAGATGTTTTAAGACCACCTGAAAACGATAGTTTTCGGAGAGGGCTTATATTTTGCTAGCATTTCTTTTTTTCGCGAGATCTCCGAGCTCCGTCGGCCGATCACCACGAAATTTTGCGCCGTGATCGGAAGTGTGTTCGATTTTACAATCCCGGTCCAAAATTTCGGGGCCCTCCCCCTAAAAAATTAAGGGCCAAAAATGCAAAATTTGGCCAGATTTCGGACGACTTTAAAATTTGGCGGCGAATGTCTTCGAAAGTTCGAAACGGATGAAAATAATTATTCAAAATTGGACAAGTAAACTCTACATTTTCTACCTCGATTCCTACCGCGTTGTGTGAAGAAAGTTCGGTGAACTTCGGTCCACTAATCACGGAGATCTGATGGTGAAATCGTTTTCGGAAGACCGTATTTCGGCCAGTAGAAGGTGCGGCGCCTCCAAATTTACTAGTGCACCTTTACTGGGGACGGGGTCCCCTTACAATTTTTTTTAAAAAGGGTTGAAAATTGGCTTACAATTTAGTAAATGAGCTCTGATGGCCGATTGCAGCGAAATTTTGCACAGTGGTCTGCAGTTCGTTGTGCTTTAAAAATTGGGTTCGTACATTTGTACGTGAAAACATACCTGAAAACATACCTGAAAACATTTGTGGGGCCAAAACATGCAAAATTTGGCCAGATTTCGGACGACTTTAACCTTTAGTGGTTTGATGGTGGGTCTATTTGACTGACCCGTTGAATTATTTTTTGTGTTACAAGTCATCTGTTAGTTTTCAGAGGCGAGGATCCATGACTTTGTACGGACCATACACGTTTTTTTACGTATTACACGTATAGCTGCCCAACCACTTAAGGCATAAAAAATTGGAATCTCGGGAGCCCTAATCAGTTTTTTCTGTATTCAATAAACCCGTCACTAGGAGAGGCGCCATATCTCCATAACGGTGCCAGATAGACGCACGGTCACAATGGACGATCCATAGGAAGTGGCCCACCGCGAGTCAAATAG
>Ga0209367_1011070_pt1 | contig 12006 bp, 8 predicted proteins | sample WorMetLIZISLAND2_FD_187412 | JGI IMG/M metagenome (GOLD analysis project Ga0209367, IMG submission 187412) | Marine gutless worms symbiont microbial communities from Max Planck institute for Marine Microbiology, Germany - Olavius geniculatus... ... | reverse complement strand
ATTAACACCCCGACCTATAGCCGCGTCAAGTGCCAAAGTTTCGTCGGGCTACACCCCCTAACTCCGAAGTTATAAGCGCTCCTTTATTGCATTTTAAGCCAATTTTTGACTTCCTTTTAAAAAAAATTGTAAGGTGGGCCCCCGCCCCCGGTGGGGGGTGCGCTAGTAAGACTTGGTCATTTTCTAGCACGTGTAAAAATTTGGGGGCGCAGCACCCCCTAGGGGCCGAAATATGGTCTTCCGAATAATGCGACTTATGGTAGGTCAACATGAGCGCTTATAACTTGGTTTGTAGTGGACGGAATTTCACACAATTTTTTTTGTTCAACGCCCAATTAACCGTATTTGATAACGCCGTTTACCTCTTGTCGATATCTTTATCCATTCCAGAGATATTTGCGGTCAAACTCGAAAGTTGTCATTAAACGTACTAAATTTTGAACGTTTTTTGCCCTCCCAAATTTTAAGGGGGGCGGTGCCCCCAAATGTTGTACCTGCGTTAACACCCCAACCTAGAGACACGTCAAGTGCCAAAGTTTCATTGGGCAACACCGGCTAACTCCGAAGTTATAAGCACTCCTTTATTGCATTTTAAACCAATTTTTGACCCCCCGTTGAAAAAAGTTGTAAAGGGGGCCCCTGTCCCCGGTGGCAGGTGCACTAGTAAGACTTGGTCATTCTCTAGCGCATGTAAAAATTTGGGGGCGCAGCACCCCCTAGGGGCCGAAATATGTTCTTCCAAAAAATGCGCTTTCGGTGGGTACAAACTCACATCTAGATCTCCAAGGTTACTGGACCGATGTTCACCGGACTTGTTTCGCCTAACGCGGGAGGAATCGCTGTCGAACGAGTAGCTCACCGATTTTGAATACCTTCATCCGTTCCGGAGATATTCGCCGCCAAACTTCGAAGTCGACCGAAATCGGGCCAAATTTTGCATGTTTTTGGCCCCTAAAAATTTTTTGGGGAGGCTCCCCCAAAATTTTAGACCGGGATTATAAAATTGAACGCAGCACCGAGCATCGTGCAAAATTTCGCGCCGATCGGCCGACGGAGCTCGGAGATTACGCAGCGAGAAAAAAAAACCACAGCAAAACAGAAGTCCTTCCGAAAACTATCGTTTTCGGGCGGACTAAATAAAACCAATGTTAGTGCATATGGTGCTGTCATCATGGCAGAGCCACGGCGAACCTGGTTCATCTGCTAGGTGGACGCCGATCTTTGGACCAAGCCGATCAGCTTGAGCCACATATTCGCCTAAACTGGCAGCTGCAGTACTACATTTGCCATCGCTATTTATTACTACTCAGCCCCAAAGCTCATTTTACCATCCCAGGCTGAGTCAACCTAAGTGTCTGGTTGCATATCGAGCCCGACTTGAATCAACTTTGTTGATCAGACAGTACTATGCTATGCCACCAACCCGTAAGCAGACCACAGTGTGTCGGCACAATGCAAACAGACTACATTATTCATCACACCAACTTGCCTACATATTGCGAGTCGAATCAGTATCACAATCTGACCAAATTTAGCCAAAGTGCCACATTTTAGCAAATAACAGCAAAACGTTTTTGACGAAAAAGCTGTGCAGTTTCCAATTTTCATTCACTGTCACTGTACGGAACTCGCTACTGACTAATTGAAAACATTTTGATTCACTGATTGTTCATCACTCACAGTTTACAGTGCACAGCAAAGCTAACACTTCACATATGACCATCACAGAGTTAGTGCATAATTTATGAATAAATGTACTAAATATCAGAGTAGTTCTACACTGCGCCAGCATGACAATAGCTGGGGCAAATAGCAAGCGAGATTGACTGGCAACTTACAATACAGTGCATAGATAACTTGAGTAACAGAAACAAAACAATTTGGCTACATTATTCACAACGAAAAAGTAACAAAACAATGCACACAACCATATTACGTAGTTACGAAAAAATTTCACGAAGAATTCACGGGAAGATATTTTCTGATCTGGTGGTGACACAGAGCACAGTTAGCACATTCACACAGCCACAGATCAACTACAAATGGCAACATGAAAAAACATTTGTACGACTACCCTACACGGTAATCGAAAACTCTTGATTCAATGCAGAGGCAATATAATTCTGTTGTATCAAACAAACATAACTCGGTCAGCTGACTCTTCAGCAGATGAAAAATGCCGGACATACCTCACTTCACAAAAATCTGAAGTATCTTGGCACACTATTGATAAAAGGGAACCATGTCACATCTTAGGAAGAAATGAAGTCTGTATGTATTGTATGGTATAGCTTAGCTGTCTGTCAAACCAGAGTGGCCACAGTTTTGGGGCAAAAATGCAAGGACTTTTCATGGACTATTCAAAGACTTCAAAATACTTTTCCCAGACCTATTCCTGAACATGTTACCACATCATGACAGACGGTTCTGGCATGGTATAAAAATGATTATCACATCGCAGTCACACTGCCAAGCAAAAATTCAAGGACTTTTAAGACCTCGTTCCATCAAATTCCAAAACTTTCAAGACCCTGTTTGTCTTTTAAGGACTTTCTAGATCCTGGGAAAAAAATTTTCAAGGACTTGTAAAGGACTTTGTGGCCACATTGTCTACACATCAAAACGCCTTGACCTAACGCACAAGACAGCACACTCACATGAAGAACACCTAATACACAAACACAGACATCGATGCAGACTTGATTGTCTCAACATGGCATAGGACACAACTGATACAATATTCACAGATACCCATTACTCAGTCCAGTGGTGCACCAACATTTTGAGCCATGAGCCGCATAAAATAGTCGTGAAATCACTGTGGGCAAGGCCAATGCAAAATTTAAATCTCATGGGTTTCGGGATTTCTACAGATTTTCAGTTGATAGATTCACACAAATTTCTGTCTGCTCCCCAAAGCACAGAATATACCAAGATAAGTTGCACAAATTCGTAGACTTAAATGTTTAAGTTGTTTCAGAATTACAATGCTTTTAATTATGGAAACAGCAGACATACACTGGGTAACTTCGCTGAGCCAATGCACCGAAAGCCGGACACCAGTCAACTAAACTTCGGTCTAAGCAAACCATACTTTTGAGACATGTCCAAAATTGGAAGCACCTGCCACTTACAGGATGGGCCAAAAATGGCACCATTTTTCGTACACCTTATAATTTCACCAAATATTAGCCGATTTTCATAATTTTTTCACTGTCAGAATCAGGAGACAATTTGTAATAAAACTATTACTATAGATTCCACCATACCTCAAGTGTGTCGCTACACTATCTTGTGAAATGTCAGTGTCTTATGAGTAACAATTAATAACAAGACAACACATTCTAAGAAACTAACAACAGAAACAACGTGTTTGTTGTCTCAGTTATTGTCTAAAAAGTCATCTCAAAGTTTTTATGTCAAATGTTTAATGTGTCCGCCTTGCTGCTGGATGACACATCCAAGACTGCGACAACACTGACCAATGGCGCGATTAACCAAACGCTGCAGCAGTTTGCCCCACTCAGTGATGATCGCTTGCTTCAGCTGGTTGATTGTCGTGAATCATCAACACTGATAGGCCATCTGTTGAAGAACATTCCAAACTGCATAACTGACCGGATTTAAGTCTGGGCCATTTGGGGCCACATGCCAGGCTGGATCAACGTTGATCACGCAACGGGTCAGTGGCGTTGCTAGCTTGAGTGCATCGTCTGACATTTCACAAGGTAGTGTAGCGACATACTTTAGGTGTGGTGGGATCTATAGTGATAGCTTTATTACAAATTGTCTCCTGATTCTGACAGTGAAAAAATTATATTAATATTTGGCCCATCCTGCAAATCAAGCCCAAAAGCAAGCAAGCAAGAAAAGTAGCAAATGAATGATTTGTAAGGCATAAATGTAATTTCGTGTGTCAATATTTTCAGTGTTTTATCTTGGATGGTGCAAGCCGGATAGCAACACATCATGGGTCGGATGTAGCCAGTGGGTCAAACGTTGTGCACCACTGCATTTACTCTGTTCCTCACAAACAATGATGCATGACCAACCGACGTTAGCACAGTCAATGCATGGGACACACAACAACCATACCATACCGGCACAGTACTTGTTGCCAGTAGCTCTGTTTAAACAATGTGGTATACAGTGGTGCAGTTATAAATTTTTGTTCAGGGAAACACCTCCCCTTCCTTTCCTCTCCTCCAATCCTGTTAGAAATAGGCCAGCTTAAATCCAGCTAGGCAGTCTAGGGAGTGCTTTAAGCTCCCCCAACAAGGTCCAGAGCTGGAGTCCCGGACGCAAACATATTTTTGGAGCATTTCTGAACCATGGAAACTGCATCTGGTGACACCAAGTTCTGCATTACTTATTTCTATCTTTAGATGTCCAAGGGGCTAGACTTTCCATTTCTTTGCAGGCCTATTTCGGGGACTGCTACTGTATCACCATTCCCTTGTCCTGATATTAATTGGTGTTCCCTACCAAAAATATTTGGCAAAATGACATTACCCATGTTCCCTTTCAACCACACCACTAGCAGTGTAAAGGTGCATACAAAGTGAAATAACTGAACTGAAATAAACCAACACGTTTCAGTCTTTGACGAACTGATCAATGGGCGAGCAGCGTGAGCACATTGGTCATTGGCTGACCCGTATGTGACTATAGTCACGTATCACCACCGATGCCATTGTTAGATGGTGCCTACTGTGATGCACTACTGCTTGCCCATTGTCAGTTCGGCAACAAGTAATATCAGCAAAGCTCATGAGACGTGCGACAGCCTAGCAGTTCCTGTTCGCAGGTTGTCTTGGTCTATCTCCATCCATTTCGTCGCAATTCACTCTTGAAATCTGCGCCGCAGGCACAAACTGCAAAAAAACACTTAAACCACTGAATTTGAGGGTTCAAGGTCATCAGTGTTGACACCACTAAAAAGCTTGTCAGTATTGCTTGTTATGATAAGCTGCATGTCTGCAACCGTTTTCACGCTACACCAGCCAATAGTGGTAAAATAACCACTTTTTAGCGGGTAGCCATCTTTGACACCCACCTGCGCATGCCTCCTTGAACTTAGTGAGTCGGAGCTTGGACTACTAAAATCTACGTTTAATGATGAAAATTTCCTATCCAGGTTGTCTTGGTCTCTCTCCAGCCATTTCATCGTAATTCACTGTTGAAATGTGCGCTGCAGCCAAAAATTGTGAAAAATATCAACAAAACCCCTTTTTGGGGAGTTCAAGGTCGTTCAAGGTCATCGATGTTGACAAATCTAAAAAGCCCGTCACCAGTGCTGGTTATGATATGCAGGAAGTCTGTACCTATCTGCAACCGTTTTTACACTATAGGAGCCAATAGCGGCAAAAAACGTCTTTTTAGAGGGGGTACCCCTCTTTGACGCCCTCGTTGGAGGGGAAACCCCTCCCCCACAGGCACAAAATTTTGTCATGATAAACTAGAATCCTTGAGGCAGCCCATGGTGAAGATCTCTTGATCCTAGCTTGCGTCATTTTGACACAATACCGCAGTGTGATGGACGGACGGACGGACGCCTTGATGATGGCTAAGACGCACTTAGCACTATGTTCTGTTGCGCGTAAAAACTAAACCATGTCAGTTCAGTTTGGTTCAGTTATGCTCTGTATGTGCCTTAAGTGTGCTGAACAGCAAGCAAGCAGGCAACTGTTCACAGCAATGCCCGACTGAGGTGCAGCGGATCATGATGTTGACAATGATGATGTTATCCCTCTACTGCAGGTGAGGATCATATAGGCCTGGTGTGGAGCTTGACACGCCTTCACCACCGCCATAGCTACCACCCTGTCAGACACATCACACAGTCACACTGTCTATATCATGCTCGAGACACCCAACCAGATACCCCAAAAAACCCACATGGTTTTTTTGGAGAATACCCATCTAAAAACCCGCTAAGAACCCACCCCAAACTTGATCCAATTTAGTTTCGCATCCACCAATATTACGGCTAAGTTTTTGAAACGTTTAAACCTACGATTTTGTGAATATTGATATTTTATATTCTATGCTGTCAGCAGAAAACAGATACTCGTATGAATCAACCAACTGAAAACCTCTAGAAATACCGTAGCTCATCAATTTGGAGATTTTAACAAAAACTGGTTTAACCCCCAAAAAACAAAAATGCAATAAAATGTAAGAAAATATACCAGGTTGCGCTTTTCTTAAAGAACTGTTTTTGCAAGCCCGTCAAGAGGGTGGGGTAGGGAGTAAGTTACCCCGGGCCCCACGACGTTTGGGGGCCCCGCCATTGCTCAAAAATATAAATTACACCAAAATGCAAAAATTTTCTCCCCAGAGGGGCCCCGTGACAGTGTTTGAGGGGCCCCGCAAGAATGTTTCCCTGAGCCCTACTATGGCTCTCGATGAGCCTGGTCTATGCAGCCATCCTAACAGACAGCATTGTTGGTCTTGCCATATGTCTGTCTATCCGTCTCTTGATATGTCACACATAGGGTTCTATCTTGCAATCATAACCATACATGTAGAAAAACACTGGTGTGAGCATTGGTGTCAGAAGAACTTTGCTGACTGTGTAATGGTAAAGTTTGAATTTTTAAATTGTGATTTGTGCTGCTTTATATCTACAATCACGATGTCATCCTTGCACTGTATAAAAAGTTAACAGTTTTTTACATAAATATTTGCAGTTTTTAAGGTTAAGATCAGGGCCACCTAGTGGAAGGCCACATATTATATCGACATTGTACCCGGTACTGACATCTTTGCTTGTCACGCAGAAGCCCGAGTAAAATTTATACAAAAGTTTAAGAAAAAGCCATGTTAAATGAACACAAACTGCACCACAACATGCCATGATTACTGTAATCATAAGTGTACAAAACAAGCATGTCTATCTGTTGTCATAATTCAATACCCAATACCCTGATGCTTGTTTGGGCATCAGACAAAAGCATCCAGCCAGCCTGTAAAACTTTTTGCTTCATAACCCCTTGCTTAGACTGATAATCAGCAGGGTACCGGTCACCCAGGCTTAACATGGAAAATGGCTCTTGGGTGTCCTGTGTGGGCCAGTGGCATAGCCAATGTATGACTGCCCCTCCAAATTCAGTTCTGAATGCAAATTTCTGCAATAAAATTAACAAAATTTATACCCACTACATGTACTTTGAGGGCTTTTCATGCCAAAAATAAGTTTGTAGCCAGGACTATCACAATTGCCTGCTGAGGGAGCCTTTATTAGCACTCTCCAGACATAAGAGCTGTTCTGCTTTGTCGCCAAGAAGTTTACCCCCGTTCTCAGCCTTCGGCCTTGATTTTTGGCCTTCAGGCCTCGGACCACCCCGCCCAACTCCAATCTTGCAGCAAAACATTCTACAGAACAGTGCAATAGTTCTGAGCTTTTCCAAGTGTGCTTTTGTCACGCCTCACACTCAGTCTAAAACAGTCTGCCTCAAACTGTTATTTCTGATTCAACTGGTACATTTAGAACAAGGCTCAAATCTGCTCTGTACAGCTGTGCTTTCCTGTAGTGACACATAACGTGCCCACGCTTGCAATTCTGCAGTAATGCAAATGACTTAACATGTATGTAAACCATATAAACTAATAATTTGAGGCTACGACTAAGGTATAATCTACCCACCTGTCCGCTGGCATCATCCATAGATGTGCTGCGTTGGTAGCCATCGCCATTGAGTCCCATGTATAGAGCTTGTCCGCTGCTTGAACGTGACCGTGGGATCACACCACCACCGCCATACGAAGATGAACCACCTTCAATGTTCAAACAACAAGCAAAACATGTTATCAAGCCTTGTAGCGACATGTCATGCGGCCATCCAGTTAGTATGCAGTGAAAAGCGAAAGTTAACTAAGAAGTTGCTTTAAACTAATAGTTTAGTCAGCTAATTTTAGTTAAATCAATAGTTAAATTAAATAAAAATAGTTTAATTATTATTACTAGTTAGCAACTGAGTAGTCTAATTTTTAAAAAATAGTTAAATCACTTTTACAATTTTTGATTTTAAGATATCCTTGGACTGACTGCGGTGAACTGAGGGTAGCAAGTGTCACAAGAGTGAATAGACATAAATTCGTAATCATACAAATTTATGTCTATTCATTCTTGTGACATTTGCTACACTATGTACTATATACCTGCCATATAGCATCTAAGTATGTTGAACGGTATTAGCACAGTGCACAATTGTGACAGACAGACCACGCCAAAGAGAAATGTATAGCTATAGTCAGAATTGCTTGCACAAACTGACCTTGACTGGAGCCATCGGTGCTGGTGGGGCTATGCTGAAAGTTGGCTGCGGCTGCAGCAGCAGTCTTGGCTGCGTACATATTGGCTTCCTCCTGTGCTTTGACGATATTCTTCTTGTAGCGAATCCGCTTGTTGCCGAACCAGTTAGACACCTGTTGACAAAACATCCTCGCTGCCAGTGAAAGGCCGAAGGAAATGCAAAAACTGTCTGTAGCCGTTCATGGAAACCATTCTCAAGAGCTATGGGTATCACACAGTGTTAACCTGTCACCCGACAGGGGAGAACTTGACCCACCTCAACCCCAGCCAGACAAGGCAACACACGATTTACGTACTTGGTAGAAACTGGGATGAAAGGCTGAGTTGGCCTGAATGGTTGGTTGTATATTGAAATGCTTTACCGGTCTGCATCGAAAAAGTAACAACCTGATAGAGTGACCCATGACCTTTTGATAGTAAGTCAAACACCTAGCCATAGTGCTACGAAGCTGACAAGAGTAATGCAGCAACATTTTTCATCGTAAAGTGTGCAGCAATTTGTATCCTTCAACAAGGTTCAACATCAAATTCTGCCTACAAGCAACTGTTTCTATCGATATATTTTAAGCAACAGAAAATGTTTTGCATTCTGTTTTGCTCCGATAGCATACTATTGAGCATACGGTAATTTCATAACTTGAAACACGCTAAACTTGCCTGAGAGACTGATATGCCACATTTACGAGCAAGCTCCTCCTTGGCCTCTTCGCTCGGGTATGGGTTGCTCAGATGCGAGTAGAAATATTCATTTAGCATCTCAGTTGCTTGCTTACTAAAATTGCGCCGCTTTCGCCTGTGCACACAAGGCCAAAACGAAATGACAATACGAGACGATGAAACAGGAAATAGTGTAAAGCAATTCTAGAAAACCTGTGTTGAACAAAAACAAAAAAGTAGCAGTAACAGGTATACAGCTAACATTATCTAGATTATGAGATTGGTCATTCTGTCCATCGTTGTGTGTGTGTGTCTGTCTGTCTGTGTACACAAATTGGCGGAGATTGCACTCTAATGAGCGCCTTCTAGTCGTCAAGTTTATTCAAATGCGTAGCAGGCAAGCAGTTCACAAGATTTCATAAAAACTAGAAACCCAATTACGAAAAATAGCAGAAAAGCCAACCCATAAAACAAACCAACATACTGGCAGAGGCAACGAGATGCCACTTCTGATGCTAAAGTATTGATGTCGATGCAGATGCATTACAATAACTCACCAAAATATTTGACCCTTCTGTGACTAGGGATCCTCCTCACTGTATGCCTAATTAGTTCAACTGAGCTGTCCTGGAAATAGGTTGTGTGGACCCAAAGTATTACAACCATCCTTGCAGTGACACTGACTATGATCCCCAGATCTTCAGTAGGTAATTCTGTTCATCTTTGGCCTAAACTATAAGATCACAGCCTAAGGCCGCCGGTATAATTCCTTCCATGAGCTTGTGAAAATATCATACTAGCATCTGCGGACAAATGACTGCACAGATGAACAAAAAGATATGTACAGATTCATGTACAGACAACCTGAAACCATAATACCTCTGCCAATCACTCGCAGAGGCAAAAAATCTTTATTTAAATAGAAAAAAAATGAAACACGTTTAGAAAGTATTACACTGCTGAAAAACCAGACAGAACAGTGCAACAAACCTTGCGTCGAGGAATCGTGACCGCAAAATCATGACTGCCTCACAGGTGCTCTGTTTTAGCTGCAGCTCGATGGCAGTGAATTTGCGTCGAATGATGCCAACCATTCGATCAATTTCCTTTGCGGAGATCGGGCGAGTGCAACTTTGTTCACGCAGCAAATTCACCACGTGAGCAGTAAATTCGGTGCAGGCCTACACATCACACAACCATTCTATGACAACTCGAAACTAGAAATTTAGGGCAAGGGAGTATAACCCACAACCTCTCTATCATCAGTCCAACACACCACCTAGCCACCATAAGCAGCAGACTAACCAAAAAATACACCACAGAGAGGTTGACACTGATCAAAAAACTACATTCGTCAACAATCTGCAGTAGGGTTAAAATGATACCAGCATTGGGATATTGGGTATTGCCCAATATTTGCTAGTACTGGGTTGTATTGGGTACTGGGCAATATTTTTCACAGAGAGTGAAAGGACATTGCACTTTTAAATGCTGGACTGAGCGTAGGTGCTGGCAAAGCAGACCAAGCAGATCCTAATGCTTAGTTAACACTGGTGGGCTAGCATAGTTAGCACAACACACTTCACTTCTCATGTCTAGCTGTAGCAGGAAACGTGGCAGGAAGCCAATATCGGTATTGGCATTGGGTACTGATATTGGCAGGACCCAATAATATTGGGTATTGGGTACTAGACCCGTATCTTTTCTGGTATCGTTCTAACCCTAATTTGCAGCAATTCTGTGATGCATGCAGCAACCTGTTCATATTTGTCGAGCTCGGTATGATAAATCTGTCGGATCTGAGAGAGCTTTGCCCTGTAGTCCGAGTGCTCAATGGCGTTCTCTGCAGCAGCTGCAGCCAGCGCTGCCTGTGATACGGCTGCTGACCCTGCCCCACCTTTCTCCGGCCCGACGACGCCCTCGGCTAGCAGCATGTTGTCTAACCGCAGCAGCTGTGGGTCCGCGGGCTCGTCATCCGCTGCACTGCGAATACTCAAACCTGAAGCACGCATTCACTGGCATCATGACACAAGGTTAGACAGCAAATTGCCCAATGTAAATTTTGAGCTGTAGGAAATTCGCCAGAAAATCTTCTTGTCTGAAAATTTTTGGTCCCAAAATGCAAAAATAATCTGAGGGTAAAAACCGTGATTTTGGCAAAATTTAGGGGCAAAATTGAGATTCTGAGCAGCATAATCTCACTTGTCCGAAATGTAAGCCTACTGCTGTCCGTCAGAATTTTGTCAGAAATTTGCAGTGTCGGTCGGAAAATGTCAACTTCCTGCCATGCCTACTTTTTTAAGCAAAGACCCGAAATCCGTTGGTTATTCAATTTCACTTCACTTAACCGGTGATCTGTTATAAAACTGATGATAAATTAACATCTTTGATAACGAAAAATTGAGAAAAACGTTCTCGGAGCAGCAACCACACACGGAGAAACTGATTAAGGTTAGGCTCCGAAGGATTTTGCCACCAAAAATGCCATTTTTTGTTCGTCAAAAAGTGCAAATTTCATCAAAAATTTCACCAAAAAACACGAAATTCGTCAAATTTCACCATCCGACAATAACTTTTTTCAGCAGTGCATAACTCTAACTGTTGTTAGCTAATTCTATAAAGTCATGTCAGAATAGTTTTGAGGCTTTTGGTTTCCACTTATGTCTGTTTAGCAAGATAACTGAAAAAGTTATGGACAGATCTTTCTGAAATTTTGAGAGTGTGCTTTTCGTTTGTCAAAAAGTGCAAACTTTGTCAAACCTTTGCCACAAATCCCAATTTTGCCATTTTTTCATCATCCAAAATTGAATGCTTCTTACTATTGAGGGATTCTTAGTTAATATCAGTTATTTAAATTATTTTATTTCATTTCTGCTATCTTTCATAAAATTTATTTGATTGTTTTGCCGCGCAGATTTTTCTTCCTCGGATTTTCTTTTGGCTTGTCGTCCGGTCCGCGATAGTTTTCCTTAGGGATTGCCTTCCAGATTCTCGAGGTCAGCGATCACCACCTGCGTTGACCCACCCTCCCC
>Ga0209367_1011069_pt1 | contig 12007 bp, 9 predicted proteins | sample WorMetLIZISLAND2_FD_187412 | JGI IMG/M metagenome (GOLD analysis project Ga0209367, IMG submission 187412) | Marine gutless worms symbiont microbial communities from Max Planck institute for Marine Microbiology, Germany - Olavius geniculatus... ... | reverse complement strand
GAGGAATCGCTGTCGAACGAGTAACTCACCGATTTTGAATATCTTCATCCGTTCCGGAGATATTCGCCGCCAAACTTCGAAGTCGACCGAAATCGGGCCAAATTTTGCATGTTTTTGGCCCCTAAAAATTTTTGGGGGAGGTTCCCCCAAAATTCTGGACCGGGATTATAAAATTGAACGCAGCACCGAGCATCGTGCAAAATTTCGCGCCAATCGGCCGACGGAGCTCGGAGATTACGCGGCTAAAAAAAGAAAAAAAACCACGGCAAAACATAAGTCCTTCCGAAAACTATCGTTTTCGGGCGGACTAATGAAGGGGTAACTTCAGCTAATCCATGTCTACTGTGAAAGCAGATAAAGATAATAAGCAAGCATACCACTTCAATGGACACGCAGTCTGGAAGTCGGGTCTTGAACACAAAGCCGAGGTTTCTAGCAGCCAACACCAAAGCACGCTCATCTGAAATATCAAAAACCAGTGCATCATTTCACAACATCTGAACTGAGAATTTAAACTTCACACAAACTCTGCAATATATTTGTCTTTGTCTGTCTCAGTGCTATACAATTTCTTGTGTGAATAAAGATTATCATAGAGCACCACAGCATCAGCGCTAGCACAGAATATTTCCACATGCAGACAATTGCAAACAGTTTCACAAAAATGTATCCACAGCATTTAATGCGGTAAATTATACTAAATTCCTTATAGTTCCAAAGTTCAAATTTGCCGGCAGTCTATAAATGGACTGCTAAAAGAAAGCAAACGACTGTTGAACTTAAGTAGAGTGCTCACATTTATATACCACATGGCAACAGTTACATCGACAGATAATAAATTCATAATACATAACAAAGAATCGCCAAATTAAAATACTTAAATAATCAATGTCTTGTTTTATCATTGAATGTCCAGCAATAATAAGCATACTGCTGTTGACAAAAACTAAAAAAAAGGACAGAAAATTAACAAGAAATTTAAGCTAATGCTCACGAGACACACGAAAGCCTATAGCAGTTACTGTTCAGTTTTAGCTGAAAATGGGGTGTTCACGCTAAGTTAATATACAAATACCAAATTCTCCATCTGGATCGCATAAAGATGCTTGCGTGGCGCCACCTTGTGAATGATATAGACTTGTTTCACAGTACAAAATCGCCAAAAAAATCCATTAAAAACCCCCTACCTTGGAGTTCAAGATCATCCAAGATCATTGAATTCGATGGCAATCGAGAGTCACTGTACGACTTCCTAGTGATTAATAGTAACCTAGGCCCTATCTCGCACCGTTTCTGAGATACAGCAACTTATTGGCTAAAAATCACAAACTTTTCCACCCCCCTCTCATTGAGTGTCTTCGTTTGGGGTGACCCAATTCAAATTTATGGAAAAGCTTTACGGTTCCTAAAACTAGAGTCTTCCAGGCAGCCGACGGCAAAGATTTGGTGATCGTAGCTTGTACCGTTTTTGACTGATCCACCTGTGTGACAGACAGACAGACAGATGGACAGACAAACGGACTGAATTGCAGATGCGCTGAAAGCAGTAGCTGCATTTGTGCGTAAAAATATACGGTAGAATTAACTGTTTCAGAACTTTCTGACAAGATATGTGCTAATTAGCAATCACAAATCTGCAAGGTGCAAAATACCGATGACCTGACCTGGACTAGAAGCTTGGTAGTGAATCTGTGTCGGGTCATCAGGGTCACGCTCTGGCACAGCGGTGTGACACACGGCCAGTAATGTCAAGAACTCATGGATCAATGGAGCCGTCGGCTGTTAACGCAGAAACACAACTAATATAATGTAGTTATAATTACATTCACCCTTTCAATACAATGCTATCAGTTCTTGAATAATGGTCTATATCGCACAGATGCAACTATTGATATTAAACCAAAAATACTTTTAACCACTTAGTTACAACATCAAGATTAGAATTCCTAAATAATAATTGGAGGTGTTGCCTGTTTGACATACTAACTTGATGCTAAAACTGCAACTAATATTAACCCTTTCAGCACAATGACTTGACAGCACACACTAGCTTTTGGTAGACATATCAGAGCGAACCGTTACACACAACTCGTGACCATAATGATGAAGTTAAATTATAACAATTAGCGTTTGTGACTTACATGCTGCATATGGCACAAAATAAATGTGCTCTGACTGAATAATTTCAGAACAAGTCTGCAAATCTAAAAAGATAACAGATAAAAAAAATCTCATCAGTGGTAACTCACGTGATTAACGTGCAAATTCTCCAGAAGTGTTGGATCAGCAAAAGCATCCGTAGCATCCTGGTTATCTCTGCCATGCATCAACAGCACACAGAGCGAAAATTAAATGTGGCAAATGGCAAAACAGTTACCATAGATAAAGGTAATCTTGACTGCGCCTTTGTTAAAAAAATAATGGCATATTGCATACCGTAGTGTTTATTAACGACATTTTTCAGCTTCAACCCAGATTCTTGCATATCAGAGTACACAGGCTTATGAACATTTGTAGCCTATTTATTGGATAATATGTACGTGCTTACATCTTGACAAGTCTTGGTAATAAATGAATATGAATAAACGAATGAATAAACGTTAAACTGCCATTATGTTTACTTTTACTATCGGTGCTATATAAAGTCATGGCTGTGCTAAAATACAGCAAAGTTCTCATAGCAATTTATACTGTGAGTCAGACTGACTGGAATCTTTCCCATTCACTCACTAGCAACTGGCACACAGCAAAGCACTATAAACTTCCGTTATCTCAGAAAAATGGTAAGCAGTGAAAACTAACCCATAGCAAATACCACCGACACTGCACTTCCTGAACTGCATCACATTCCGAGTGAGTGTTCCAGTCTTATCGGTGAACACATATTTCACCTGAACAATTCAACGAAAGCCTATCATTGATATGGTTATCAAAACTTAAACGTTCTTAAAGATAAATAAATCCACCAGCTTATGTATATTCATTGCTTAATGCGACAGCTGTTAGTGGACAACGCTGGTCACATAAACAGTAAATAGCCAAATCACAGACATCATAAATATTAATGAACTAAACTGACTGACCGGCTAAAAAGCAAAAACTGACGACCTTCATCTTTTAATACCAAACTTGCTTCATATCTATCCCAAGATGCACTTTTTTGATTTAAAATAATCTTCTATGGTACACCACAAATACCAAATCACATCATAGACACAAAAAAACTTACAGGCGTGGACAAAATGAGACACCAAAACACATATTACGTCATTACTTAATTGTGGCAGAGGCATAACAAGAAAAGCCCAGCTAACGCAAAGGGGAATACTTAACAGCGATGCATGTTTGAAGGCCCAGTCACCAGAGGGTGCCAGACGACCAGCGGCTAATTAGCTCTAGTATTTTACTTGTACTCACCAGAGGGCATGACCTGTCTTGCTCTGCCAATGCCATATCGCCTGGAAATTGCAAATTTCCTCTACACCGTCTCATTTAGTGCCCTCGTCAGGGGCGACCCCTTTCAAATTTATAGAAAAGCTTTACGGTTCCCAAACTAAAGTCTTCCAGGCAGCCGACGGTGAAGATTTGACGATCCTAGCTTGCAAAGTTTTTGACTGATCCACACATGTGACGGACAGAGAGACAAACAGAATTGCAATGGCTAAAATGCGCTACAGCAGTAGCTGCTGTTGCGCGAAAAAATGCCGCCTGGTGCTATACCTGTCCGAGTTCTTCATTGAGGTTCGAAGTGCGTGCCACTGCCGGCGTATCAGTGTCCTCATGGTACATGTCTCGGTCCTGGCACAAACCACAACATGCTCACTGGGTGGCTTGGTACTGTCACAGTGTGAACAAGAAATTTGAGCTAATGCTCACAAGACGTGCGAAAGCCTATAGCAGTTCCTGTTCGGAAACTGTCAGTCTATCTCCAGCCATTTTGATGCAGTTCATTCTTGGAGTGTGTGCTACAGCCGAAGATAGCAAAAATCAATAAAAACCCCTTATTACGGAAGTTTACGGTCTTTCAAAGTCATCTACATTAATACGACTGAAAAGCTCATCACTAGTGCTTGTTGTGATAGGTAGCATGCCATGCCTATCTGCAACCGTTTTCACGTAAGACTGGCCAACACGGTAAAATAATGCCCTTTACGAGGGTACCGCCATGTAAAATGCTGAGTTGCTGTCTGTGTGAAAGTTCTAACGATTTAATTAAGCACACAATGAATTTATATGTGATTTATCCAGTAGAATTATAAGTTCTGGTAACAACTTGCTTCCAAATTATCAGAATTTATGCCCAAAGTGCTCATAATGGTTTAGACATCATGCCACGACTGATAGCGGCATTAACAATGAACTGATCAATATCACAGCACTCATTCGTGGACTGAATGTGTTTTGAGCTCATCAATCAGCTATTTTGTTGTCTACTATTTTCAGCATAAAATACTTAATACCACAAAATTATTATATCACATGGCGCCCTCCGTGGAATTGATAATGAAAAGTGAGCAATCTGATACTGATAATCACCGCGTAATGCAACAATCTGGAGCATCTGCGTTTTACATGGTAGTGCACTGACATAAATTTCGTGAGGTGGACAGTGAGTGTATCTTCCATAATTCTACTGTGTTGGTTATATGTATGCCAAAAATTATCAAACTTGGCGGAGATTTGACGAAGTTCTGACAAAAACAAATTGGGTAATTTTTTGGGCCCACCCTGGATTAACAGTCAAAGAAAGCTTCCGAATATACCAAACACCACCACTACTAATTGCACTTTCTGCTTAACACCAACCCATTTTCTCAGAATTATCCTACAACAGCCTGGTCACCGAAATTACTCAGCAAATTACCGGATATCCCAAATATAACTTATTATGAGAAAGTTATGCATGTACAGGCTTACCCAGCCAATGAATACAGCTTGCACATATTTGACAATCTCCAGGGTGACTGGCAGACTGATTGGAATCAGATTGTTGTACAGGATAATGAACGTTAACAGATTATAGCCGAAGTATGTTGACTCAAACTCTGCAACAGAAAACGAAAAGTAACTTAACGCAGTTGCAATCATGGTCCAGGCAATACTTAACTGATGTAATTTGTGACTTTGTTATTCAAATGACAGCAAAAGCGGCACTAAGTCATGGAGCAAATAAACAAAAGGTGCACAATATGACTACAGCGTGTCTCAACAAAAAACGTGCCACTTTTATTTTTTGAATAACTCCGTGAAACACTGGCCAATTTTGATAACTTTTTGTACACAACATTAAGAAGAAACTTGACAAAAATGATTGTAGTCTAGCCCACCTCACCTTAATACCATTGCTACACTATCTTGTGAAATTTAGAAATCTTAGTTTGGCCATTTTCAGCAATGAATTCATACTAAATAACTCACGTGTTGGCTCAGAAACGATTAACTGAATAGTGACATACACAAGTAACAGTTATTACTTCTCAGAAAATCGTATGCGTTACAGCACTTCATTTTTGTTTGAGCATGTGCTCAAAAAGTTCTCTTTCAGCACGAATGCAAGTGGTGGATGTTGACGCGACTCTCCAACAGCACTTTCAAAAGCGAGCGACCCAGAGCCTCAGACTTGCTGCTGATGTGCCATTTCAGTTCATCGACTTAAGATCTTAAAAGGCATACGATCAGTGTTAAATACGTAACAGATTAACAATGATTTTTGGTCTCAGTGATTTAGTGAGCCAATGCATGTGCTCCCCAGTATGAATACGACTTCTGCATTTCACAAGGTAGCGTAGAGACAGTTATAAGGCAGGGGGAGCTAAACTACGGTCAACTGTCCACCAGGTGTCGCTGCGGTACACAGAAAGTGACCCCTTCTCACTTGATTTCTCAATAAATGTTATAATTTGCTGAATTTATAAAACTTTTTTCGTTCTTTTGATCCAAAAAATATAACTAGATGTAGTATACTCTAATACACAAAATACAATACTGTGTCATTGTCAGTTATAATTGTGAAAAATACATCAGAGACCTCAAGGTAAAAAAATCACCTGCAAAGCCGAGGTACCAGTGTTTGACGCTGTACTGTCCGGACCAGACCTCATGAGCGACGGCGCTGAACAAAGATAGGATCATCAAAACCACAAACAGCATCAGTACCTGCAGCAGCCATATCATCAATATCATTATCAGCAGCATCAGCTTTAAAGGTGGTGATGTTATAACTCTTAATGGAAGCCCATTCCAGAGCTACAGAGCATCCCCTGCCATATGGAATCACAGACACAGATGAATGCGCCTCGCCTTAACCCCAGGCAGATAGGCCGGTACTCGATTTACCTACCCCGGAGGGATGGAAGGCTGAGTTGACCTAGGCGGCTGGTTACATTCTGAGATGGTTTACCTGCCCGAAGGCAGTCACCCATCCAAGTACTAGCCATGCCCAGCATAGAGTAACTTCACTGATCGAATGAAACGTGTTATCGCTATGCCACACCACAAACCCAAAGCTTTACAGAGTGAGTGAGTGAGTGAGTGAGTAGGGTTTAACATCCCACCCGACACAGTATATAGGTCATTTCGTGGACGGCTTTTCCAGGCAATGCACACACACATAATAATGAAAAACAAAATTAAACCTAAAGTTATAGAAACAAATCCAAAAAATCGATCTAAACCTAAAATTGTAAGCACTGTCGACTATGAACGTGCACATGTAACAGTAATGGCAGTTCGAATAATCTCCCCTGTTATGCTCCAGAGAGTCATTAATTGCAGAACGCTGTTTATTGAAGGCCGGGGGGGGGGCTTCACAGATTGATGTAGTCATCACGTGGCAATTGACTCAGGCGAACATTTAGCCTATGACATCTCGACTGCGAGTCTAAAGTTGTAACCACTGTGCTACTAAGCCCCACAAACAAAAACAACCCTAATCTCTGTACTGTACGGGTTACTCACGCATTTTCTGCAGTGGCTCCCACAGTTTACAACAGTCTGGCTCTTTAGAAACTTTTCGGCAAAAACTGAAAACTGCTCTGTTGACTCACCACAGTAACAAAATGTACTATAGATGGCAGCTCCTACTCAACAAGAAGCCCAGCTGTTGCTAGGATAGTCGACAGTACTGATTGCCAGTGACCTTGAAAGTCATCCAAGGTTGATGATTTTCAGGTTATTCGAAAGCCAATATGAGACTTCCTATTAGTGATCAATAGCAACCTAGGCCCTACTCGCATCATTTAGCCGCAATAGCATGTAAAGGCCTTCAAGGTCATCCAAGGTCAATAATTTCCATTTCGTCTGACAGGACGTATGCCACTTCCTATTAGTGATTATTAGTAACGTTGGCCCTATCTCTCACCGTTTCCAAGATATAGCTACTTATAGCTTGAAACTTTCCATTGAAAATTGCGGCCAAACCACAGCAGATGGAGACATGGCTACTGTTGACAGCCTCTAGGAAGTCATTAGCGCCCTATCTGATGGTATCATCGCCGACCCCCTACGACTTACTATTTAGCCACAATACTGCATGTTTGGCATACCATAGTGTGTTATGACCCTTCATGATCATCCAAGGTCATCGATTTCTATATCATTTGAAAGCCAATATGTGACTTCCTATTAGTGACCAATAGCAACCTAGGCCCTATCTCACACCGTTAAGCCACAATACATCAGTGACAGACAGACGGAGAACAGACAGACGGACGACAACAATGCCAACAGCTCAATCATTACTTAAGTATGGTTGGCTGATAAAAATTTTATTTCATGATCATCATCATCATCATCATTATTATTTAATTTTCAAAATTCAGTGGCATAATAATAAGTTTGTCATAACGATTAGTTATGCACTGGTGAAAACCACTTCTGTTTTGCTTGCATGCCAGATAACTGCACGAGTACTGAATATGCCTACTGCCTACCAGAAATATAGTTGATACAGACCTGTCTATTGACAGTTCTTTCAACAGAAGAGCGCTTGCGAGGTGCCGACGTGGAATTCAGCATCACCTTTGTCTCACGGCCGGTGTATACAACTAACCCTGTCAGTATACAATATGCAATGTAAACACAATGTAAGGTCTTTGGCTGGCCATAGAGCAGCATCGATCTCTGATTTCCTTAGCCATCAGGCAGACACCAGTTTACACTGCGAGACCAGACACAGATTTCAGACCTAGTGCATTATGGTGTGCCTGCTTTTAATGGTCCTCATTTCACCTACCTAAAAGCAGGATGGCTAAGTTGAATTGATCTGGCTGGTTATATACTGAGATGGTTCACCCATTTGTTGAGCGTTATCCATCTAAGTAATGACCAAGCCTGGCAGACTGGCGGACTCAGTTATCTCATCATTCCAAATGAACTGGTGCCGTTTGATTTGCAGGAGCTGCCTCTGACATTTCATATGAAATGCCTCAAAAGCTCTGGAATCAGCATCGAGAAGAGTCCCAGTTTCGGCTGTGTACAATAATATCGATAGCACTAAGGCCTGATAAATATGGGTTTTTGTGGTCAGTAAAAGACGCCGATCCTTCCAGATGTGACTAAGTGTTGACATAACTGACAATGCTAAACTAGCTAAACGTCTGTTAATGTCTGGACGAGAGTAACCGTCGAAAGAAAGGACACTGCCCAAGTAGATGATGTTGTCCACACTGTCAGCTGTGTTTCCATTTACTACGCTGGCTGGTGGCTGGGTACCGAGATTCTGCAATTTTGTTTTTGGCCACAAAACCCAAAGGCTGAGTGCACTGGAAGTCTCACTGAAGCTGTTCAGGCTAAAGACAGCTTCAGCTGTTTGACGAGAAAATCTGTATCATCGGCGTATACGAGGTCGCCGAAATGATCACGTTTAAGACTGACTTACTGTAAATCATCTAACACTGCTGAAATTGCATCTGTGGCTGAACGTAATATTAGAAACCAGAACGTTCCTACTTACCAAAGACCCATCTTGTGTTTCTAAGCATGGCACCTCTGAGCAACAGCTGGTCTGGACCAACTGCCACGGCCCTGACGAATAAATAAAAACACACAAAGATAACTGAAACAAAATATTACTAAACAGCAACGGTGCACTGTTTCACCAGTCACGAACAATACCATTACAAAGATGTTAATTTCAGTCTGCTTGAACCTTAAATAGCCGTTGCTGCTACCACTACCATCACAAAGCCGTTCCACAAAAAAACCCAGAAAAAACAACCTATCAATTGATGCTCAAGCAGCTAACATCCACACCTTTGTACCAAACTTTCACTGGCCAGATTACATCTCCAATTCAATGAATACGTTTGTGTAACGTGTACTGTACTACAAATGCAAACACAGGTAATGAACACCAGTCTACTAACTGACAGCCTGTGAGGCAAATATTGCCAGCAAACTTGTAAAAATGAGTGTTTGGCAGCTCACACTCAAGTATAATGGGCGACGTCACTTTTGACTTAGACTTATGTTGAACCTTAACTTCGGCCTAAGTGCCTACTTAAGTCAAAAAGTGAAGTGATTTCACTGAGCGAAAACATGGCGACTATTTACAGTCCTATACGTACGGATAGTTTAATGAATTAAAACAGTCTGGTACCAAAAATAAACGCTGTAATGGCTACACAATGACATAAGATGTTACGTAACTACGTTATTTGCATGCGCGGCGCAATTAAATAAGCAAGTCCAAGTGTAAGTGGTTGATTTATTTCCTGTTAGGTTTACCGGTTTTCCGCCATTTTTAATCGTTTAGTTGAACTTTGGTACAGACTTTAGCGTTCAGGTTTAGCTTTGGCTCAGCGAAAGTCTAAGTCAAAAAGTGAAGTTGCCCAATGTAAATACAAATTCATACACATGTGTAACGTGTATTGTAGTATGAATGCAAAATTGCAAATGCTGGTAAATAAATAAAATATATAAATAAAAGAAATAAATGCCAATGTACTAACTGTCGGCCTGTGAGGCGAATATTGCCGGCAAACTCATAGAGATGAGTGTTTGGTGGCTCACACTCGAGCTGCCCACTGACTGACAACAGATCCTCGTGTGTCAGGAGCTTTGCTGTCAACGGCAGACCCTGAATACCATCAGCATTGGCATCACCATCTGACATCTTGAAACAGTTCTATAAAATAATACTGTGCAGTTTTTGCCCAACCATATTAAAATCACACCTATAGCATCAATGTTATCTCTTTGTCTGTCATCTGTGTGAAACATATGTATTGTGGCTAAATGGCATGCCTTACAAAAAAACTGTCTGAAGAAGCAAACAGGGTTCCCAACTGCTTCCCTGTGGTACCTTAATTATGTTGCTATCTGCAGTGGTTTCGCTGCAAATTGCATCAAAAATTACTGCCTGCACAAACTAGAGCATTTACTGTAACCAGAAGTAGTGCAATTTACAGGTATGATCCAATAAAGTTACAGATTCGGTATTAAATAAGTAAATAACAGACAAAATGTAGCGATGGCCAGAGAGTACAATATAATTGACCTTCCCTTGCAACAGCTGGGCTCCTTTTAGAGGTGCATCTAGTGCATTAGACGTTTATCAACATTTTGTGCTATATAAATCTACTTACATCATCATCATCCTCATCAACAAAGTTGTTCTGTGTCAATTGTGGTTAAAAATATGAAATTTAACATTAGCGAGCCACCTGACTATTATTAGTCACCAAGGCCAACTCGGCCTGGCCAATGAAAAAATAATATCTAGCTAGAATTTGCTCTAATTGAAACAGTAAACCTCCAAAAACTAAGGCAAGAAACATCACCAAGACAGCTACGTGTAAAGCTGAAATAATTTAAATGGTAACAGAATAACCTGTCGAAGTTTCAGGTTAGTTTCGCCATCAAGATTTGCTGTCTCTATGTAGCACATGCCCTGTGGCTCACTGCATGCATAAATTAGCATAGATTTGCATAAGTATCAGGACGACATGTAACATTGATGCAGTGATAAAACTACATTAATGATAATATACCATTTCTGCTAAGCATGCTGATTTATCCAGTTACTCCACGTCAGGTCCCAAAAGTAAACTTCTGTAAATTGTTGCAGCAAAAGTGACAACTATAAACTAAGACTTTACACAATCTTTCTGTTACCCAACTGGCAGTGTACTAATACACATATACATTTTAAAAATCAATAGACTTTATTACAGCATAATTTGCATACATAATTGCTATATCAAAACAACCAAAAAATCCTTAGCCAGTCAAATAAACTCTTGCGTAATATCTAATCATATAAACCCTAACATACGCTCAGATCACCTTTAAATTCAGAACACCCACAAAGAATAAGGTAGGCCTAATCTACAACCATTTTGCCAAAGCTGAATATTGGTCAGTTCTCATCCTTATATCTGAATTCCCACAAAACTTATAATTACACTAATGCTGTCACTGTTTGAAGTGGCTCTTATTATCATCAAAAGTGCTGGCACTATTAGTTGTGAATCACTGTTCTTTGTAAAGTAATCACCTGGAGGAGAGAAGGCAGAGATCTGCGGGAAAGAAGTGTCCGCTGACAACTTTGATGATGTCTCCAACCATAACCTCGGTCCACTGCAGCAGCTGCCAGTTCCCATTCCTCAAGACTTACACACGCACACACCCACAGCACTTATGCAATCAAAAGGCAAACCAGGCTGTGCTTCATCTGGAGCACAGGCATTAGGCAGGATGCTCATCTCCCATACGTTGGCCGTTGAGCCCGTAGGTGGATAGACCACTGAATCGGTGACGCATGGTCATTGTTACCTTCCCAGCCACAGAGCATCACCGCCCACGGACTGGTATCAAATTATACTGCTTGGTGAACAGAGGCACAAGATGGAGAAGAAGATTAACAGCTAGTGACTGCAATCAAATCTCGGGATCCCAAATCCCACGATCCCAGCCATTAGTATGCCCTGGCCTAGTACCCCCGCCATTTTTCGCAAAGTTATGCCATGGCCAAGTACAACCCCCAAATTTTTCCGCAAAATTATGC
>Ga0209367_1011068_pt1 | contig 12007 bp, 3 predicted proteins | sample WorMetLIZISLAND2_FD_187412 | JGI IMG/M metagenome (GOLD analysis project Ga0209367, IMG submission 187412) | Marine gutless worms symbiont microbial communities from Max Planck institute for Marine Microbiology, Germany - Olavius geniculatus... ... | reverse complement strand
GTCAGTGTGATGCGGGCAATATCGCCTTTTGTAATTTTTGCTGTTTTCGATGTGCAAGTCCTTAAATGTTGCCGTTAACAAGTGTATAAACTAATGTTTTGTACATTTATATAAGTAAAAGTAAGTAAATAAATAATACGTGAATCTGTATAGCGGATAAAGTTAAAAAAGGTTTTTGATGTGCTAGTCACACTATTAAAAGCTAAACAAAAAAAAGATTGTTGGGGAGAACTGTTTGAAGTTGTCAAAATCACACGACGGTGATATCGACCGGGTTCATCTGGCAGTGACTTCCAGACCGTCCGACCAACAACCGGAAAACAACAAAAATCTACAAAATTAATGAAAAGTTTTTTGCGTCGATGAACAGAGAGAAGACGCTGCTGCATGCCTTTGATGCAGCAGTTGCGGAGTCTGGATGGATTAGCACACCATGGCGCCGGACACTGAATAACAGTCTATTTATATCTCAAATACCACGAGGAACTTGGCGCTGGTCAATCTCAGACTGCATATAAACGATTAGTTACAACGTCTTCTCTGAACACATTTTTCACAGACTGTAGCAGTGATTCGTATACGGTAATAGCAAGTTAAATCGATTGGTTACAATGTTTCACATCGAACGGACGTAGGCGCGTCACGGTAATCTTATTGAGACGGGACGACCAGCCTGCTTGCGTCCGGAGAGACAGGAACGATCTACAGTATCTACAGGAAAAGTTATAATAAAAAAAGCGTAAAAAAAATTATAAAATACAAAAATGAACTTCTTGGGCTATGGGAAAACCCGGTTTTGTCACGCTGAGTACAAATTTGCCTGCTTCCGGAGAGACAGAAACAACTAATTCATACACATACAGAGAACAGATGCGAGGGAAAAGAATTTAAAAAATGGAAAATATTACTTTCGCATACGTACAACACATTATAGGCCTTAATGCAGAAGAACGATGCTCATCGGTTTCGGTCTGCACGTGCAGACCGTTTCCGACTAATACACCGTTTACACGATCGAGCAAACATCGAGCTGGCTCGTCCAGCTACCATATAGCCAGCCCGTCGAGTCAGCTTGATCGTGTAAACGGGATATTAAACTGGCCCTATACATACAGAGAACAGACACCGCGCACCACACACTTGTGGAAAACAGATTTAAGCATTAGAATGGCATGAATGATCATTCAAGGTCAAGCATTTTAGTGTCATCGGAAAGTCGATATAAGGTAAGTCGTCATGTCACTAATGTTGGTCGGCCTTAGCTTTGAAGGTTAGGCTTAGAAGAACAGACATCGCACACTCGTGGTACAAAATAGCCACAAAACACTCCAACGACAAAACACCCTTTTCTTTGTCATACCTTGCTGCAAAAGCGATTTTCGTCGAAGGGGATTTTGTCCTACACTCACCGCACACTCGCGGTGCAGGACGGGACGGTCCGATGACGGTCGCATCGTGTGACGGACAACGTTATAGTTGTCAGGGGACTCGTTAACTGACCGCGCGGCCGTTATAGGATGGAGGAGAGATAGAGAGAAAAGAGGTAGGGGGTTGCAGAAACCCATGGTCTCCTCATTGCCACGGCGTTCCCCCCTGGGGTGACTTTTTTACGATCAATAGGCGTAGCTTTCGTGTGCATCGGATTGTGACAACAGCGCAGGGACACCGACAGACACACATACTGACTGGCAGACGGCCAGACGGAAAGACAAGCAAGTGTATGATTCCCACAGATTTTACGCTTTTTGCAGCGTTTTCGTCCGCATGCAGTTTCGCCAGGAAGTAAACTAAGTACAAAAGTAAAGTCTTGTGGTCTGCCCTGGACCAAATCTGAGCATGCGCAGTGTATAACAACGACGGCAAACTTCTGCATAAATATGACTTTGATTTTCAACAAAAAGTAGAGATTAAATTTCGTTTTTCACACACTCGCAGCGGGAGACCAGCACAAAGGGTAAACCTATGTAAACGATAGCCTATATTTTGAGTTTGACGCCCAAGCGATGACACGGCTGCCTGTAGCTGCAAGCCGCAATAGATATTACTCTCTCAAGTATTTGACCTTGAACTTTGCGTCATGAAGGTCGTGGTCGTGGGTTCAAGCCCACGACCTTCATGACGCAAATGTCATCTAAGCATCAACGCAGCATCATTCGATGTCTGTTACATTCACTGAGATAATGTCTGCATGCTTCTTTTATGCTTCGTTGTTCGGCCCGCCTTACTAAGCAGCAATGCGTGTCTTGCCCGTCCGTTCGTCTGTATGTCCGTCTGTCGTGTGAAAAGCGTAGAAAAACCAAAAATCGTGTGCATGCTTCGCAGGACAGATTATCTAACACTTTATAGTATAGTTTATAGTTAAAAAAATAAAGCTTAGGGTTAGCGTCGAAGTGTCGCAGCTGTATGTGGACGACCGCATAATACGTCGAAACGCACATTGTTCGTACTGTGCAAATGTCTAAAAAGACAGCAGAAGAAGTATAGACAACAAAAAAACAAATAGGCTGAAACGCACAGGCAGAGAGACAAAAAGAGCGAGATGGACAGCAGTGACGTAGGCAGAAATGTCAAGTGAAAAGGGCCTCGTTTCCTTTTCTCTCCCTTTTCCTTTTTTTACCCTGTTCCCTCTTTCCCTGTCTTTTCACGTTTTCTTTCTTTCTCTTTTCTTACAGGTAAGACCGCCTAAAATCTAGCTAGAGGATTTCGGGGAACGCTGCGAGCTCCACAGCGGGGTCTGAGGTGGAGCTCCGAACTTGGTGCATCTTAGCTTGAAAAGGTGAGATCTGGTGGCAACAGTTTTAATTATTTTTCCGAGAATAAACTAACCAAACTGGCAAATTTTGTGCAGTTCAAACGTATGCTCATGTTTTGTCTGGAGGATTGGGGGCTGGGCCCTTTGCCTCCCCTTTCACTTTGTCTACGCCACTGATGGAGAGAGGCAAATAAATGGACTGACAGACGGACAAACAGACGGACAGACAGCGGAAATGTGTTGTCACAGTTATTGCGAGACCAGGCGATAAACGAGCGGTCAGCTACGTTCAAAGGTTACTAGAAGACTAAAGGTCAAGTAGCATCCGGCGGCTACAGCAGCTGCTGCTAACGGCTCGAGGCCCTTAATGACGTAATACGTCATCCGTCCTCTGCTGGCCTATATGACCTCGAGAATATGTCAAGGACAATTACTAAGCCAAGGTCATGCAGTCAGTCCAACTGTCGCATGCAAACGCGTGACGTATGATTTCAACCGGAGTAAAATATGTCGGCCCATCGCCGCCACATCGTGCGGCCGTCCGCCTTGAACGGCGCAACCATGATTCTAACCCTGTTCTAAAATTTGTCGAAAAGAAATTTGCACTTTCTTGATTTCACTGTTACTAGATTCTTTATGAAATTACTTTGATCGTGTGATATGGCTGCGGTTGCCTATTCCCAATCAATGTTTTACGTTATTTAGAAACGATTTGAACATTTCGAATGAAACATTAGTCGGCGGTCAAGGCATTGTGCTATTTTCTTTTTCTAGCTAAGTTTTTTTGTTTATTTTTTGCTGTCTTATGATGAATAAATATGAATATAATATATAAAGGCAACCCAGATATATATTTACTTAATCTTACATAGCGTTGGCAGATGCGCTAGGCCTAGCACAGACCACACGGGCAGACAAACAGGCAGTGAACACATATACATGTAGAGAGAGGTATAACGACGTTCGTTAATGCAGTCTTGCCGAGTTTTCTTCACTTTCTCTCTCTACAGCATATGTCGGTGCCGCTAATGCTACCGTCTTCTCGCATTCCGTGGATATCCGCCAGCCGAGTATAGGCTTATAGGAGCTACTACAGTCCATTCGCCTCGGTGCGATTTGCTCTTACTGCTCCGTTGTTAATGCCACTCTCGGGTCTCGATTTTTTCATTAGAATACTTTCTCATCTTCTTAATGCACGAACGGATGTTTGCACCAGCTGCATACATCACAGAGCAGAACGCGCAGATACAATGTCAACAGGATATCAAAAAGAACGACCCTCGCCAACAGACGCCCTTTGAAAAAATAGACATTTTTAAGGAAACGATTTGTAGATATAGGCCTAAATAATTTCAGCTGTGTATAACGCATATATCTTTGATCCATCTGTACAAACGCAGTTCTTTTCTTCGTATTTTCTTCTTCTTCTTCTTTTCGTACTTGCCGACGTTGTAATTTTGCCGTTGAGTGTTTCGATGAAAGAATTGTGACAATCGGCAGGCCGGTCTTTAGAGGGGGTGGCACCTTGGCACTGTGTCAAGTGCCCCGCCTCCCAAAGGAGCCCCGCGCTATGGCGGTGATCGCCGCAAAGGACGATGGATCGATGATCAGTCTAACCAATTTTCATCGCCTTAGAGATAAATTATTGTCACAACTTAAACTCAATTTTAAAAATCCATTTTTTGCGAAGGGGAAAAGCTAAAATCTAGGGTCCAAATTTTTTTTATACAGGCCTACTTTACCAAAAAGAAGCCTATCTTACAGTTTGTGGTGTAGTTTGGTCACAAGTATTAGGGGTATTAGCTAATGTGGTATCAGTTAATGTGGTATCATGTGATATTCAGCGCACTAGAGATCTCTTTGAAATGATAGTGCGCTATATAAATGTTCACTTATTATTATTATTATTATTATCAGAAGCCCCGCGGGTAAGTTAATGCCAAGGAACCCGCGCTGGCAAAACGCGGCCCTGACAATCGGCAAATATATTCAGAGACATTACTACAAAAAACTTGTTGGCTCAGTTTTTAAGCCACGTCGCCGTCACTATACATCAAAAAATGATCAAATACGCGCCAAATTAATCACAAGATAAGCTGATCGATAGCTCTTGATGGTGTTTCTTGGCTCCGGGCGAGCGTGCTTAAATAGCGGCATCGGTGTTTCAAACCGTCGCTAAGCACGCGATTCGATAGCTAAAACGGTATAAACCCATATAATATCACATAAAATAGCTTGCAGTAGGCCTGTTTACGTCCAAAAAAGCTAACGGTGTATAGGCCTACATAACGCGGTATGTTGTAAATTTAGGGTTCCAATAACTTTCACCAAATCATTTCTAGATACACGTTAGGCAGAATTGCCAAAACGCGATCTCTAGAAACTGATTTTATTCCGACGTCGTCTATCCGTCTGTCTGTCACGTGCACTGTACTGCAGCCCTCTGAAACCGTTAGACGAAATGAAAATGAAGTTGGGCGTACAAGGACACTCGCGTAGCCCCAATTATAGATTATGATATTAGACATGCCCGATAGAAACTGTGATTACTAATGGAACCAAAAAAATCTGGATTAAAACCGAGTTGCAATTGCAAACAATATTATAAACGTGTACACAGAATGACAGATTAAATTTCTAGAGCCAGACTAAAATGTTTTAAGCATGCACTTTGCTTATACCGTCATGGCTGGACTTTTACATGAACTTTTTCAAAAATAGTAAGCAGAACGCGTGAAAAAGTCACAGCGGTATCCCTTGCATTTCCCTTCTATCACGCCCTGTAAATATTAGAATTAAGAAAACCAATCAATGTTCGAAATATTTTACTGCCTATGCGATAGCACATTCTAATAGCCAGCACATGCGATATGCTGCGTAAAATGAAGACAATATTTTTTTATTACGAACCTGTGGTCAACGTGATTAGAAACGGTTTGCGACTCATTCCGACGGCGTCACGACTTGCTGCCGACTTGCTGAGACTGAGAAGTATGCGAGTTAACAGTCTGTTCATCAGCATTAACTCTGTCAGTCTGTGGTGTGTGTTGTCTCTACACGTAACACAGCTAGTAGTCTACTAGAACGTCGTAGTGGGTCGCCTTAAGTCGTCTTTGCTGGTCCAACAAGCGACAGTGTGCAGGCTGTCGACTGTCAGGGCACACGCGTGCAATCGCTGCGACTGCTGCCAATGCTGTTCACTCGCTTACTGTCACTTTGCCTAGTGAGCTCACTGGCGAGTAATTTCACAAACGTTTAGCCCCACACGAAGTTAATTTTAGCCCATGTGAATTCGACATCAAATTACAGCAAAACGTTCGCCGTGACGCATTATAATGCGCCGCACAAAAATCGCCCCGAAAACAGCAACGGTTTGACAATTTCGGAAATTGCAGCTGATTGGCATGAGATGATGATACTGTACCCCAGCGCACTATGTGGCCATCTAATGCTCACACCAGCGAAAAGTTGGACCCGCGGTCTGCCGTTAGCAGACATACCACCATCCCAGTCACCCATACTAACGCAATTTATCTATCTACTTGATGCTTTTTCTTTTATTTATCTTTTGCCACTTGGCTGACACTGATAAACTCTTTTGCTACTTCAGTCATCTTTCATAAAATTCGTGGCATAGTGGCAGAGTGTCAGACTTACGGTGGAAAGGTCGTGGGTTCGACTCCCGGTCGGATCACAATCAAGTGGTTAGCCTACTACTTGGAGAGGTGACTGTCTGCAGACAGGTAAGCCATCTTGTATAACCAACTTGCACCAAAGATCAACTCAGCCTTTCATCCCTCTGAGGTAAGTAGACTACATATCGAAACCTGCCTCGCTGGGGCTACCTGTGTTGAAGTGACAAGCAACACTGTGTAATCCCGTATGGCAGGTGACTCTCCGTAGCTCTAACTTCTAAGGTGGGTCTTCCATAAAAAGCTTTACACGATTTTTTAACGTCTTCATTTTTAAAAAGTTTCTGGCTGAATTTATTTCAGTTAAGCGCCGAGCAACACTAAGCGAGTGACATCAGTGACTCGGTGATCGACGACGCCGTACGTGAAGCGCGTCTGGTGCAAGTTATTAGTCTTATCTTGCGCTTCGCTGCAAGCTAACCCAACATCCATGGATGCAACCAGTAGGTCTAGGATCGGACTACTGTTGCCGTATGCAGGCTATACGTTGTATTTAATTACTAGCAAACAGCTGCTGCTGTTCACGGAACGTTGCACCAAGGGAGACGATCACTCATTTCATAGGACTAAAGAGTCAGACACTGCGCCATACACACGCTCTGTTAGACCGACCGACAGAATATAATCAAAAGTCAGTGCACCGGGACAGCAAAAACCTCCGCTCCGCTGCCGAGAATTTTGCCGCCACCAAGCCAGGCCCGTCGAGAGGGAAAAGGACGATGGGGGATGAGTTACCCGGGGCCCCGCGACGTTGGGGAAGGGCGCCGTCGCTGAAAAATATTAAGTACACAAGAGTGCGCCATTTTAAGAAGAAAAATTAAAACTTTTTCCACAGAGAGGCCCCTCGAGAATGTTCTTCCATGCAGGCCCCGCTGTGGCTCACGATGCCCCTGCACCAAGCGAAAACGACAAACTCAATGCAAAAAGCCTTGGATCGGGATCCTGAACCGGATCTGAGTGATTGGTATTTGGACCACTTTTCGTGCGTTATACCTCGTTCACACGATCAAGCAATCATCAAGCGAACATAGAGCAATTAGAGCGCACGTCGTGCAGCGTATTTTGAATGCATTTGCTGGATGTTTGCTCGATGATTGTTCGATGTTTTCTTGATTGTGTAAACGGGATATTAAGGAGCGCACAGAACGATGTAGGCAAACTGAACTGAACTGAACTGACACGGTTTCGTTTTTGACGAACTGACTATTGGGCAGGGAGTAATGCATTACAATAGGCACCATCTAACGGCGACGGTGATTACGTGACTACGCGCACGTACGCGTTAACTAATGACCAATGGGCTCCCTACGCGTCTTTAAACTTTATCATAACCATGTCACAGCAGTTAAAGAATTCTGGACACCGATCCAAAATTCGGCGAATTGCTGGAAAATTTAACCGGCGACAGACGGACAGACAACACGACAAACGGTGAAACGGACAAACTATGCAGTCACGATAATATCCTGTGTTTTTTCAGCCGAGAATCATGGGTATTTGTATCTTTTCCGGCATACAGTTAGTGCCGTCACAGTATTCTGACACGCGTCAATACTGCCGCTATTGTGTCGAGTATAATATGGCACAAAACATTTGCAGAGTGTCTTTGGAAATGCTTTTCTTTCACGTCCAATTACAGTCCGCCTAACTGAGCGAACTGTAGCCTAATGCTGTTGTTTGGAAGACGAAGTGAGTAAGCTGGTTAAGAACGGACTCTTGAGTTAATGCAGCGGACAGTTTTGCACGAGAACGCAGGATTGTCAGTCTTGTCGACGGAAAACGACAGGACAGACAGACAGACAGACAAACAGACCAACAATTTTTGCTAAGACTTCAGTCAAGGACCAAAGTCTTCGGTCTCTAAGACCAAAGTCAAGACCAAATTGGACCTCATAATGTCGACTTGGTCTTAAAGTTAGGGCCCCCTGGTTTTATCCTTAAGTCTAGACTAAAGTTTGGGATCGAACTAAAGTTAAGACATCTGGAAATTTTCAATGTAGGTAGTTTCTAGACGTCAAGTTCGATAGGCTACAACTGGGGAGAGTACGGACAGACAGACATATCTTCACACACCCAAAAACAGACAGGCAGAGAGAGACAGAGACGCAGAGGCGCACAAGCACACATACACGTACGCGGGCCGTGATTGAGGTGTCAGTAAAAATCTCCTCTCAACATTAGGGCTGAGAGTGGCAGTCACGTGGCCACTGGAGAAAGCACACCGCTAGTCAGTCTATTTCACAGCCGGCGTTAGTGACTGACTTGACAACATCACAGCTGCACTGCTCCGCGAAAACTTTGTAGCGCGGGGTTTCGAAAATTAGGGGTGAGGCGGTCCTTGCACCTTCCCAGGCACGCCGAGAGCCACAGCGGGACCCAGGGATACATTCTCGCGGGGCCCCTCTGGGGGGGGAATCTTGAATTTTTTTTCAAATAGCGCACTCTGTTGTACTTTATATTTTTGAGCAACGGTGCCCCCAGACGTCGCGAAGCCCGAAGTAACTCCCTCTCGACGGGCCAACGACTTCCTTTTTAAGAATAAGCTTAGGCCTAAATAAATAACGAAACTAGAAATTCTGGACAGAGTCCAACGTGAGGCCGCCCGGCGAAATTCAGATGCAATCACATTTATCTACGTTAAATGCACAGCGCTGATTTTGGGTGAGCAAACATGACGCAGTAAATTAAACTTTGTGGTTGGTCGACTAAGCCTTACCAAATTTTGTGAGAGTGTTCGCAGTTGACGCTTTGCTTTCCGTTGGTCGATATCTTTATTAGTTGCCGAAATATTCGCAATCAAAGGCTTAAGTTGTCCGAAATCGTGCGCACCGTTGATTTTGGGCGTGTAAACACGAGACAACATCCTTTTTTTGTTATGAGACCAAAGTTTATCTATTTTTTCGTCCAACGTGGGGTGGGTTGTAGTTGATCACCTGTCTTTTCGATTTTCGATATCTCGTTCCGTTTCGGAGGTATTCTCGATCAAAGTCTAAGATTGGCCGAAGTTTCACGTTTTATACCTTTTTTTCACTCCAGACATCATTTCATTTTCTTTAAATTAACACGATGCGTTTTAAATGAATTGGTTCTTTTTCGGCAAAATACAGACGTACAACAATAATGTTTGTGTCCCCCTGATTCTGTGCACACGGTCGTGCGCCGCTCTGCAGTACAGCTTGCTTGTTGTCGTTGTTTAGCGGGTGTCGTAGTAATTGCCGTTGCCGGTGCCAGTGTAGTAGTATTTTGTCGTAGTAATTGTGTGGTCGTCCGGTGTCCGGTGTGTGTGTGTGGAGGAAGGGGTAAAGAGAAGGGGTCTGCCGTCGTCTCGCGGGAATTTTATCGACTTCGCAGCTGCACGGACGCACTCCCTGCTGCCATGGCAACCGCCGCGTCGCCATAGCAACCGACATCATCATCATCAGCAGCAGCAATAGCAGTGGTAAGTGGTTTCGTCAGATAACCACGTACGCCAGAGGTGAGTGTATACTGTATAGGGTGTTACTTCCCACCCGACACAGTTATTTCGGGGACGGCTTTTCCAGGCACAATGCACATAGATACACATAACAATAGAACAGTAAGATTAACTTTTACAGAAAACCTTAATATAAAACATAAACACAGAAAAAAAGCTAAGCTAAGCCTAACATTGTAAGAACTCGCCATTATAATTGTGCATATGTATGAGACTTATGACAGTTCTAATAGTCTTCCCTGTTATCTTCCAGACAGTCACCAATCTCAAGATGCTGTATATTGGAGAACAGGGGGCCACGTACACACGAAGTTCGAACGAAGTTATTTTTACACGGTCGTCTTAATAGGCCGCATTACGGGTTATGTCCGTGTGCCCGTCCGTCCGTCCTTTTCGTACTGCCTCTTGTAGCTCGAAAACAAAAAAAACGTAGATAACCCAAAATTACTCGAACGTAATTCCACGGCTCTACAGACTGACCCGTGTGTCAATTTTTAGTTCTAGTTGTGTTTATGGACCGACACATTTACTTTTGGTCTATACCGTCAATTATTGTGGATCGGTCACCGCACTGCAATAGACTATCACATTGTATGGCTGATGAACCAAATTAATTTTCGGCTGACGGACATGATGCAGCGTTTGCAGATCGAGACTAAGAATGTCGATCAATGGAGCTACGAGACTTCAAGGAAAACACTGTTTTAAACCTGTGCTGCCGGCGCACGGAGACCTCGTCGTCGTCGCCAAGACATTCGCGCCCAAAGTAAGGTAAGTCAAGTCATTTTCCGCCCCACTCGTCGTCTCGATAGGCTAGTCCTCGTTTTATGGACCCAACATTAAGTACAGATTGACGTCACATCCTATGTGGTCTGAAAATACACTATTTTCTGCTAATTCTACATTTCTACATTATTTTAAATGCGCTGAGTTTTATGATGAAATAATTATCAGCACGTGACCGAAGTAATTCGGTATGACGCGAAATTGCCGATCCGTGCTGCCTCTTGGTGAATCATGAGCAGGCAAATGTAGGCTAAGTTTTGACTGTGGGCGTTCAATACCCCAAATCTCTCCTTCTTCTAGGGGTGAAAGACTTTTTAACACATCATGTCAACGACAGACGAACAGACGACAGACCACGTTACGGAGAAACGGGTAGCTATAGGCGACATCGCTAGCGGTAGAGCGATTTCGTCTAATAATGTCAATTGGCCCATTGTATGCACGCAGCATTTTAAATGCCTCTGTCAATGAGTGCGGTTTATGCAGGACAGTGTCACCATCTGGCGAACCACTATAAACATTGCCTGCTGAAACACATTAAACGTGTTAAGGCGAATACAGAGCGACGTAACTGAACTGCACTGGCATGGTTTAGTTTCTAACGAACTGGAAAATGTTAATACAGTAACGCATTACAGCAGGCACCTTCTATAACGGCGTCGGTGTCTGCGTAACTACGAACACGTACGCGCTTTGCTCGCCCATTGGTCAATTGGTCAGTTCAATTCAGTTTAGTTCAATCCAGTTACGTCGCTCTGTACGCGCCTTTAGGACTCATGAAAGTATCATGATAACATAATAGCAATCTTTCAGAACGTTCAGTGGTGAAGCTGTGCAGTGAATAGGCGACGCAGAAAAGCAAACACATTGCCGGTGTCCCATTATAGGGTCGCTTCTCTGAAAAGTCTCCCCGGGCGATATTTTTACTGGTAAAAATTTTTCCGCTTTGTTTCACTAAGATCCATGTAAAAAGCCTGACTAGACTCCCAGTCGCCAGTTTATTAACATTATAGTGTAGATTTAAAAATGCGTTCTTTGTTTGAATAGCCTATGCACTTAGGCCTATTTTCTTTACTTTGCAGTAACCTAGTTTTTGCAATGAAGGAAACTGTAAGTTTGCCACAGTCTTTGATGTATTATAATTATATACAAAAAAAACTGCAAGCAATTCATTTAATGTTGTATAAGCGCTGATGTAAAACTGCAAAAATCAAAAAGTATAAGCACGAACTATTGTATTAGCTTAGACATTTAATCTGTTCTCAGTAGCCAGATATAAATGTCTAAGCTAATGCATAATGT